>OLGL01000143.1_pt1 | contig 90217 bp, 105 predicted proteins | sample 1605041 | NCBI WGS metagenome assembly OLGL01 (sample SAMEA3888905, study PRJEB22519) | human gut metagenome | biome: human gut; feature: human-associated habitat; material: faeces | place: Denmark | collected 2010 | reverse complement strand
GGGTTCAGAACGTCGTGAGACAGTTCGGTCCCTATCCGGCGTGGGCGTAGGATATTTGAGAGGAGCTGTCCTTAGTACGAGAGGACCGGGATGGACGGACCGCTGGTGTATCTGTTGTTGTACCAACAGCATGGCAGAGTAGCCAAGTCCGGCAGGGATAAACGCTGAAGGCATCTAAGCGTGAAGCCCCCCTCAAGATAAGATATCCCATCATAAGAGTAAGACCCCTTGAAGACTACAAGGTTGATAGGCTTGGAGTGTAATCGTGGCAACACGTTCAGCTGACAAGTACTAATAGGTCGAGGGCTTATCCTTAGAGGTTTTGAGAACGGAAAGATGATTTGTTAAGAGGTTAGATATAAGATCTTTGTATGAAGTTCTGAAGGTACAGAAAGAAAAGACCGATGAGGTCTTTTTTTTGTGCCATTTAAGTTGACAGTACGTAGTGAATTTTATAAAATAATATTAAGTATTTTTAAAATATGAAATGATATGATTTGGGGTGTTTATATTGAAATATATATTCTTTGGGAGTTTGGTTATCTTATTGATTCCCCTCTTATTTTGTATATATACAGTACAACGGATAGAAAAAAACGCTTTACGGAATTCGGTGTTTGGATTACTGCTTTCACAGACAGGAATGGTTATGCTGTATGGTATGGCGTTGATGACAGTCGATGAGAAGCTGGCATTGTTTTTTTATGCACTTTTTTATTTTTGTGTAGATTTTATGACGTTGTTGCTGTTTATTTATAGTCGTGTATATGCTGACACCTATCGGCATAAAGTATGGATGCGTCCGGTAACGTATATCCTGTTGCTTACAGATGCGATTGTGTTATTTTCAAATCTTAGAGTGCAGAATGTATTCCATGTGGCTCCGATGACAGACCAGTTCGGTAATGTTTATTATGGTGTAAAAAGCTATGGTATCTTGTATGGGGTTCATACATTGATTTGTTATGCATTTGCTGCGGCATGTCTGATTGTTCTGCTTGTCCGCAGGTCAAAATGCCCAAGAATTTTTCAAGTAAATTATTCTTCGATCATTATTACGCTTATATTGACCGCAATTGCAAATATTATGTTTTTCAAGTTTGAATTCATTTACGATTTTTCATTGATCGGATATACCGCATTATGTTGTGCAATCACTTATTTTACATTCTTTCATATTCCGGCGGGCCTTGTAGAAAAAATGCTGGCCTTGTTTATTAAGACTATCGATGACGGAGTTGTCTGTTATGATGTAAAAGGGAAATGCATTCATGCAAATGAACAGGCAAAGAAGATTCTTCATGTGTCTGAGCTTTCTGCACTTGATAAAAAGTTGCAGGGCTGGCTGAATGGAAAAAATCTTCGGGATATTCATGATATTGCATGGAAAGAACAATTTCGAATAGATGGAAAAGTACATTTCTTTCAGTTTCAATATAAGAAGATGATATATGAGAATCACGAGATTGGAAGCTTTTTTTTGTTACATGACCGAACGGAAGAAGTGGAGCGTGTGAAATCTGAACAGTATAAGGCAAACCATGATGCATTGACAGGTATTTATAATCGGGAATATTTTTATGAGTGCGCAGAACAGATGTTACGGGAGAATTCAGATACGGCGTTTTATATTGTTTGTAGTGATATCCGTGATTTTAAGATTGTGAACGATGTATATGGAAGTAAAAAGGGGGATGATATTTTAATAAAACAGGCAGAAAGTCTGAAACAGAAAACTCCGGCAGGTTGTATTTATGGGCGGTTGGCAGGTGACCGGTTTGCACTGCTTTTGCCAAAGGAATTATTTCAGGAAAACATATTTCGACGGGAGATTTCGCGAATTGAGCAGATAGAAGGTAATTCCAGTTTTAGGCTGCGTATGTATATGGGAATCTATGAAGTAGACGATAGGAATACACCGGTTGCAGTTATGTGTGACCGGGCTATTATGGCAATCAAAACCATCAAGGATGATGTTTCAAACCGTATCAGCTATTATGATAAGGAGCTGCGGGAGACTGCACTCAAGGAACAGGGAATTATCAGTCAGTTCCATGATGCGTTAGAGGGCGGACAGTTCTGCTTTTATATTCAGCCACAGATATCTGCGGACGGTGTTGTGCGTGGTGGAGAAGCACTGGTTCGCTGGATTCATCCAGAGCGTGGTATGATTCCGCCGGGAGAGTTTATTGAGCTGTTTGAGCGGACCGGTCTGATCAGTGAGTTGGATCGTTACATATGGGAGAAAGCCTGTATCCAGCTTCGCGACTGGTGCAGACAGGGACATGCAGATTTTTATTTGTCAGTAAACATTTCACCACGTGATTTTTATTATATGGATATCTATAAAGTGTTTACTCAACTGGTACAAAAGCATGGCTTCGAAGCGAAGAATCTTCATCTGGAAATCACGGAAACGGCAGTCATGTCGGATACGAAAAAAGTAATCCGTCTGGTAAACAAACTGCGGCAGTATGGGTTTAAGGTGGAGATGGATGATTTTGGAAGCGGATATTCTTCTTTGAATATGTTGAAGGATATCAAGATGGATACAATCAAACTGGATATGGGATTTTTACGTAAGACCAGAAATAATGAACGAAGTATGTCAATCGTAAGCAATGTTATTCATTTGTCGAAACGACTGGGGATGGAGGTTGTTACCGAGGGAGTAGAAACCAGGGAACAGGTGGATGCATTAACCATGATGGGGTGCGATGTATTTCAAGGATATTATTTTGCAAAACCAATGTCGGTTTGGGATTATGAAGACAAATATATTTCAACCGAAGGATAGGGGAGATAGGATTGAAGAGTGCGATGTTAGCGATTATGCTGATTATGATTGTTTTGTTGGTATATCGCATTGTTATGATCAAGCAGATAGAACAGACACAGATTGCGAAGGATGTGGTACGGCTTCATATGGTAGCTGCATCAACCATTTTGTTTTATGCCATGACGATTCTGGATATCAATGATACAGTTGCATTGGCGTCGTATGGCTTGTATTTTTGGTGCAGTGATTTCCTGTTGATATTGTTTTTTATTTATATTAATGATTTTACACAGGAGACGTTTGTCAACAAACGTGGAGGTTTAATCCTTGGGATATTGATAGCGATTGACGGGATTCTGTGTGGCATTAATGTATATAATCAGATGTTATTTTCGGTTGTATTATCCGGAGATAAAGCAGAGGGATATTATTACAAAGTCACCTCAAGAACGTGGCTTTATTCATATCACAAGTTGTTCGTGTATATGTTTGCGGTTATGACATTTCTGCTGTTAGCTTATGAAATCTATAAGGCGGCACGAATTTATGTGAAACAGTATTATGCAATTTTGTATTGCTTTTTGCTCATGATTGCAACAAATGTTGTTTATGAGGTGCTCAACCTGGAGTTTGATTACTCCGTGTTATTTTACGGAATTACCGCTGCCGGCATCTATTATATTACATTTCAGTATGTGCCGAAGGGGTTGGTGGAGAAAACACTTGTTATGGTGGTACAAAATTTCACAGATGGTGTTGTCTGCATGGATATCAAAGGACGATGCATCTATGCCAATGTGTATGCCAGACAGGTATTTCATGTAGATAAAGATACTCGTGTGATCGAGAACTATTACCGGTCGTGGAAGGGTGATCGCAAACCGGAAGAAATCGAGGAATGCAGTTGGCAGGGCGAGACAGAAATCAATGGTAAACAGAATTTTTTTGCTGCACGATATCGGGGAATCTGGGATGAAGACAACCGTTTTATCGGTTGTTATTATGTACTGCATGATGAAACAGAACATCGGAAAAAACTGGAGGAAGAACGCTACAGGAGTAATTATGATTCGCTGACAGGTCTGTTTAACCGTGAGCATTTTTATGAAACTGTTGAGCAGCAGATCGTCGCAAATCCAAATGTAAAGTATAGCATTCTGTGTGCGGATATTCAGAACTTTAAGATCATCAACGATGTGTTTGGAATTGAGCGTGGCGACGCGGTGTTACGGTCTCTGGCAAACATGTTCCGAAATCTGGCGACGGGCGATACAGTACTGGCGAGACTTTCGGCAGATCGATTTGCAGTCTGCGTGCGCGATGAGAAGCTCAACCATGAGCGATATTTGGAGGAATTGGATCTGATTAGCCATATTGGAGATAATAATTCTTACCACGCACGGATTTATACCGGAATCTGTCCAATCCGGAACATCAAAACACCGATATCTGTCTACTGTGACAGGGCATTTCTGGCAATTGAATCGATTAAGGGGGATTATCAGCAGTCCATTGCATATTATGATGATGAATTGCGAAAACAGATGCTGGAGCGACAGCATATGGTCAGTGATTTTCGCTCTGCAATAGCAAAACAGGAATTTCGGCTATATTTGCAGCCACAGGTAGATGAGCAGGGAACGATGCTTGGCGCGGAGGCATTGGTGCGCTGGTTCCGTCCGGTGCATGGCATGATGCTGCCGGAGGAGTTTGTCGATGTGTTTGAAAAATCCGGTCTGATCAGCGCGATGGATCAGTATGTATGGGAGCTTGCCTGTAAGGAGTTGCAGCGTTGGAAAGCGATGGGAAAAGAGCAGTATTACATATCGGTCAATGTATCACCGAAGGATTTTTATTTCTTAGATATTTATACAACTCTGACAACTCTGGTGGAATGTTATGAGATTGATCCGGATAAGCTGCGTCTGGAGATTACAGAAACGTCCGTCATGAAAGATGCGAATAAACATCTGGCGTTGATTGATGATCTCCGGACATATGGGTTCCGTGTGGTGATGGATGATTTTGGACGTGGATACTCGTCATTGAATATGCTGCAGGACATGAATCTGGATGCAATCAAGATTGATATGGAATTCCTGCGGAGAAATGAAGATCCGGAGCGTAGCCGGATGATTCTGGAAATGGTACTGAATCTGGCAAAGGAGCTGGATATCCATGTAGTGACAGAGGGCGTCGAACAAAAAGACCAGCTTCAGTATATGCAGGAGCTTGGATGTACATTGTTCCAGGGCTACTATTTTGCAAAACCGATGCCGGTCAATCAGTTCGAGAAAACTTATTTTTAACTTAAGCGAGCAGGGTTTCCCATGTCTCGTAAAGTGCGGAGAGCGTTTCTTCCAGCTCTTCGCGCTTTTTTGATAGCTCGCCGAGTTTGGCAGAGTTTGTTGCGTATTCAGGATTTAAGAATTCCTCGTCAATCTGCGCAATCGCTGCCTCTGTTTCTTCAATTTTTTGTTCTGTTTTTTTGATATCGTTTTCTTTCTTACGAAGTCGTGCCTGTTCTTCCTTCTGCTTTTTGTAATCATCTTTGCCGGAAGGAGTGGCAGAAGGTGCTGTTACGGTGTCTGCGGAAGTATCCGTCTGTTTCGGTGCAGCCGCCTCGTACACCTGATCCTTGTGACTTTCGTAATAATCGTAATTTCCGATAAAGCTGTAAAGCTGTTTGTCCTTTAATTCCAGAATCCGGGTTGCAATCCGGTTGATGAAATAACGGTCATGACTGACAACAAATACGGTTCCGGTATAGCTGCGGATTGCATCCTCCAAGATACCCTTGGACTGGATATCCAGATGGTTTGTCGGCTCATCTAGGATTAAGAAATTGGCAGGGGAGAGCATGAGCTTGGCAAGGGACACACGTCCACGCTCGCCGCCGCTTAAATCTTCAATCTTCTTAAATACGTCGTCTCCGGTAAATAAAAAGGCTGCCAGTACATTTCGGATTTTTGTGTTGGTCAGATCCGGGTAGGCATCGCTGATCTCCTCGAAGATCGTCTTATGCAGGGAGAGTACCTGATGCTCCTGGTCGTAATAGCCGATATGTACGCGCGAGCCAAGGGCAATCGTTCCGGCGTCCTTCGGTACAAGATGATTGACCATCTTTAAGATCGTGGTCTTTCCAGTTCCGTTTCCGCCGATCAGGGCGACCTTTTCGCCGCGCTTGATATCAAAGTCAAGATCTTGGAACAGACAGTTTGTGCCGAAAGATTTCGCCAGATGCGTGACGGTTAAGACGTCATTCCCGCTTTCCACAGATGGCTCTAAGGTGAGCCGCATCTCGGAGGCAACCTCGGTCGGCTTGTCTAAGACTTCAATCTTATCTAACATCTTTTCACGGCTTTCCGCACGTTTGATGGACTTCTCACGGTTAAATTGCTTGAGTTTCGTGATGACAGCTTCCTGATGCTTGATTTCCTGCTGCTGGTTTAAGTAGGCCTTCATCATGTTGGCACGGATCTCTGCGCGCTTGGATGCAAAGTAGGTGTAGTTTCCGTGGTAGACGGTTGCCTTTTTGTTGTCGATTTCTACGATCTGCGTTGCAATCCGATCAATGAAATAGCGGTCATGGCTGACCACGATCACACTACCAGGATAAGAGGACAGGAAAGACTCGAGCCATGAAATACTTGGCATGTCCAGATGGTTTGTCGGCTCATCGAGGATGATGATGTCCGGGCGTGTCAGAAGCAGGCGTCCCAGTGCGATTCGCATCTTCTGACCACCGGATAATGTATTGATATGGCGGTCATAGTCCTCCGGACCAAAACCGAGTCCTTTTAAAACGCCTGTAATCTCACTCTCATAAGAATACCCATTGTCGCGGTCGTATTTGCTGCTCAGGCGGTTGTAGGTCTCTAAGATCTTCTCTAATTCTTCGCCTTCTGCATGCTTCATATCCTGTTCTAAACGGCGGATATTCGCCTCTAAATCAAGGATGTACTGTTTGGTTGCAAGCATTTCGCCATAGATCGTGTTGTCAAAGGAGATATCCTGATGCTGGGACAGATACCCAATCGTGGTATCCTTGGCAATCACGACCTGTCCGCTGTCGGCGGATTCTTCGCCCATGATAATCTTTAGGAGCGTCGTTTTTCCAGAGCCGTTGATACCGACAATGGCGATCTTTTCTTTCTCGTTGACATGGAAGTTGATATCCTTCAAAACTTCCTTTGTGCCGAATGCTTTTGATATATTCTGGCATGCTAACAGCATGATAAATTCCTCCTGCGTGTTTCGAACAAATTCTACCAGTGCATTTTATCAAAAAGCGGGAGGACTTTCAATCATACATTGAAATAAGCACGAAAAAATGGTATACTAAAACATAATTATGCGAACAAATGTTTTGAGAATTTCCATGAAAAAGGAAGTGAAGGTTTTGTTATTTGGGAAAACGAGTCAGGCAAAAAAAGAGATAGAAGCACTGTTTCATGAAGTGCAGATCAATCTGGAGAACAACTACAAGGATCTGGCGATTTCTGCGCGGAAGCAGGCGGAGGTAAAGCTGGCTGAATATCAGGCAGCCGGGGAGCTAAAGGAAAAGGAATATAAGAAATTAAAAGAGCAGCTCGACGAATATACAAAACGAATGGAAGGATATCATCATTGATATGCAGCAGGGAATTGGTAGAAAAATAGTGATTGCGGTCGGCATGCTTGTAGTTGCAGGACTTTTGATCGTACTGTACCAGTGGGGGAATGCACGGGAGGATACATCAAAGGACAGGCAGCCTGCCGATGGACAGACGACGTACAGCTTCGCGATGGGAACATCGGTGTCAGTCAGTCTGTATGGGACACAGGATACGGAGTATGCAAAGATTGAACAGGCAATCAAAGACTTAGATGAGCAGGAGATATCATGGCGGCAGGAGGGCAGTGCCTTATATAAGCTGAACCACACATACACAGCGGGAGAAGCGGCAGAGGTTTCGGATACCTTGTATCTGGCGCTGACGCAGGCGTATAACATATGCCGGGACAGCCAGGGCGCATTGGATATTACGATCCGTCCACTGGCGAATCTCTGGAATATCGAGTCGGCGACGGAGGAAGATTTCCGGGTTCCAACTGACACAGAGATTAATACTGTGCTTGAAAAGACAGGCTATGAGGCAGTGACGATTGGTGAATCGCAGACGGTGACGATCGACAAGTCCGATATGGTGTTAGATCTTGGCGCGGTTGGCAAGGGATTCGCACTGGATATTGCAGAACAGATATTAAAAGAAGATGCAGTAAGCGGCGGAACGATCAGTGTCGGCGGAAGCGTGCTTGTGTATGGTGCAAAAAAGGACGGCAGTTCATTTCGGGTAGGCATCCGTGATCCGCAGGGTGACGCAGAGGATATGATCGGTTATTTGGAATTTGCTTCGAACAGTAACACCTGTGTATCCACCTCCGGTGATTATGAAAAGTTTATCGAGAAGGATGGTACGAGGTATCACCATATTTTAAATCGTACAACCGGATATCCGGCGGAGTCAGGACTTGCTTCGGTGACAGTTGTATGCCAAAATGGCTTGTACAGCGATGCATTGTCGACGGCATGCTATGTGCTTGGCTATGAGAAGTCTTTGCCGTTGTTGCAGAAGTACAAGGCAGAGGCAGTATTTATTGACAAAGAAAATCAGGTGACTGTGACGGATGGACTGAAAGAACAGTATCATGCGGCATAGGCTGCACAGAAATAAAATAGAAAGCGAAAAGAGATGTTAAAAATGAAGTGGCTGGAACATTTAAAGACGATTACCGCACATAAGATTATGGTGATGCGGCATTGCTTTGCGGTTGGATTGTATAAGCAGGGACTGTTGCACGACCTGTCCAAATATTCATGGACGGAGTTTTCGATGGGCGCGAAATACTATCAGGGAAACCGCAGCCCGAACGATGCAGAGCGTGAGGATAAGGGATACACCTCTTCGTGGCTGCACCACAAGGGAAGAAACAAACACCATCTGGAGTACTGGGTGGATTACAATGTTGACAGAAGCGATACAAAACATTTGCTGGTTGGCTGTAAGATGCCGAAGGAATATGTGATTGAGATGTTCTGTGACCGTGTGGCAGCCTGCAAGATTTACAACAAGGAAAATTATTATGAGAAGCAGCCACTCGATTATTATATGAATGGCAGATCGAGACGTCTGCTGCATCCGGATTCCGCGAAGCTTCTGGAGAAGTATCTGAATATGCTTGCGAGAAAGGGCGAGGCTTATACCTTTCGTTATATTCATAATTATGAGGTGATTCCGCTGCGTCGGAAGAAGCTTGCGAAGTATCTGCCATTTTTGAAATATTTGTTTCCGTATGGAGAAGATTACTAGGAGATAAGATGAAATTTACACATTTACATGTGCATACGCAGTACAGTCTGTTGGACGGCTCGGCAAAGATCAAGGAGCTGGTTCCGCGTGCGAAAGAACTTGGCATGGATGCGCTGGCAATCACAGACCACGGTGCGATGTATGGCGTGATCGAATTTTATAAGACATGTAAGGCAAATGGAATCAAGCCGATCATCGGCTGTGAGGTGTATGTGGCACCGGGTTCCAGGTTTGACCGTGAGGTGGTAAAGGGAGAAAACCGGTATTACCATCTCGTTCTGCTTGCAAAAAACAACGAGGGATACCACAACCTCTGTAAGATCGTGACACGTGGCTACACGGAGGGCTATTATTATAAACCGCGTGTGGACATGGAGGTGCTGGAGAAATACCATGAGGGTATCATTGCACTTTCGGCATGCCTGGCTGGTGAGGTTGCGACTGACTTGCGTCAGGAGCAGTATGAGAAAGCAAAAGAAGCAGCATTGCGTCATCTGAAGATCTTTGGCGAGGGCAATTATTATCTGGAGATGCAGGATCATGGCATCCCGGATCAGCGTACCGTCAATATGGGCGTGATGCGGTTGTCCAAAGAAACCGGCATCCCGATGGTTGTTACGAACGATTCCCATTATATCAACAAAGAGGACTGGGAGGCGCATGATATTCTGCTCTGTATCCAGACGGGAAAGACGGTCAATGACGAAGATCGTATGCGCTATGAGGAAGGACAGTTCTATCTGAAATCTCCGGAGGAGATGGAGGCGCTGTTCCCATATGCAAAGGAAGCATTGGAGAATACGAACAAGATCGCAGATATGTGTAATGTCGAGATCGTATTTGGTGAGCGGAAGCTTCCAAAATACGATGTGCCGGAGGGGTATGATTCCTTCTCGTATCTGACGATGCTCTGTGAGGAGGGCGCGAAAAAGCGGTATCCAGAGGTCACAGATGAGGTAAAGAACCGTCTGCATTATGAGCTTGACATGATTAAACAGATGGGCTTTGTTGATTATTTCCTGATTGTGTGGGATTTTGTCAATTACGCGAAAAGTCATGATATTCCGGTTGGACCGGGCAGAGGCTCTGCTGCCGGATCAATTGTATCCTATTGTCTGTATATTACGGATATCGAGCCGCTTCGGTACGATCTGCTGTTTGAACGATTCCTGAATCCGGAACGTGTATCGATGCCAGATATTGATATTGATTTCTGTGTCAACCGAAGACAGGAAGTCATTGATTACGTCGTACAGAAATACGGCAAGGAAAAGGTTGTCCAGATTGTCACTTTCGGTACGATGGCAGCAAAGATGTGTGTGCGCGACGTCGGTCGTGCGATGGCACTTCCATATAGTCTGTGTGATAAGGTTGCAAAGGCAATTCCGAACAAGGTTCCGGGCGTAAAAGATGTCACTCTTCCGGTGGCTTTGAAAGTAAGTCCAGACCTGAAGGAAATGTATGAGAATGAACCGGATGTAACAAAGCTGCTTGACATGGCAATGAAGCTCGAAGGTCTGCAACGGCATACGGGTGTACATCCCGCAGGCGTTATCATCGGTCAGAAGCCAATCGAGGAATATGTACCGCTCGCACGGAGCGTGGATGGTGGTATTGTCTGCCAGTATGAGAAAGACCCGGTGGAAGAGCTGGGGCTTTTGAAGATGGACTTTCTGGCATTGCGGAATCTGACTGTCATCAAGGACGCGTTAGACCGGATTGAAGAAAATCATGGTGTGAAGCTCAATATGTCGGAACTGGATATGAGTGATCCGGCAGTCTATGAGCTGTTATCAGAAGGAAAGACCGACGGCGTGTTCCAGTTGGAAAGTGCCGGTATGAAGTCTTTCATGAAGCAGTTGAAGCCGAAGAATCTGGATGAAATTATTGCCGGAATCTCGCTGTATCGTCCGGGACCGATGGATTTCATTCCGAAGTACTTAGCGAACCGTGAGCATCCAGAAAGTATCGTCTATGATACACCGAAGCTGGAGAAGATCCTGAAATCAACATACGGATGTATGGTATATCAGGAGCAGGTTATGCAGATCGTAATGGAGCTTGCCGGATATTCGATGGGACGTTCGGATCTGGTACGCCGTGCGATGGCGAAGAAAAAAGCGGACGTCATGGACAAAGAGCGGCAGTATTTTGTATATGGTAACGAGGAGTTAAACGTGCCGGGCTGTGTCAAAAACGGTATCCAGGAATCCGTCGCCAATAAAATCTTCGACGATATGGTCGATTTTGCGAACTATGCATTTAACAAGTCGCATGCGGCAGTGTATGCGGTGGTCGCATATCAGACCGCATATTTAAAGATCTATTATCCGGTTGAATACATGGCAGCGCTGATCTCGTCTGTCCGTGAAAATACGGAGAAGATGAGCAGTTATATCCAGACGTGTAAATCGCTTGGCATCAAAATCCTGCCGCCGGATATCAACAAAGGAAGCGGAGATTTCCTTGTCGATGGAAATGCGATCCGGTTTGGCTTGTCAGGATTAAGAAGTATCGGAGACGGTGTGACAGAAGTCGTGCACCAGGAGGTTGTTGCGAACGGTCCATTTACAAGCTTAGAGGATTTCTGTACGAGACTTTCTGGGAAGGAAGCAAACAAGCGGACGATCGAGAGCTTTATTTTAGCAGGAGCGTTTGACAGCTTCGGCTATAACCGCCATCAGATGATGATGGTGTATCCGGCTGTGTTAGAGCAGACGGCGAAAGAAAAGAAAAATGCCATGAGTGGACAGATGTCGCTGATGGATTTCCTTGGAGAGGAAGAAAAGACGGAATTTCAGGTGCGCTATCCGGATGTGGAGGAATACCCGAAGGATGAGCTGCTTGCAAAGGAAAAGGAGATTCTGGGTATCTATGTCAGTGGACATCCGCTGGAGGATGATCTGGATATTATAGAAGAATACACAACCGCGAAGTCGACGGCATTTCTGGCAGATACCGAGGAGGACGAGAATGCCGGAACGGAGATGGAGTTCGAAGAGCGTGAATGTGTCGTGGATAAATCCAGCTACACGATCGGCGGTCTGCTCACGGAGATTACGAAGAAGACAACACGAAACGGCGATGAGATGGCATTCCTTACTGTGGAGGATCTGTATGGTTCGGTTGAGGTTGTCGTGTTCGCCAGAGATTACCGGCAGAATAAAGACCGGTTTGTGAAGGATGCGAAGGTGCTGATCAAAGGAAATGCATCGGTCGATGAGCGGGGCGGCAAGCTGCTCTTCTCAAAGATGACAACCTTCGACGAGATACGGCAGGAACGTATAGCAGCCGGTAAGGAACTGTGGCTGCGCTTCACAGAATTAGAGACCTATATGCAGCAGGAGCAGGCACTCTATGCGACGCTCCGGCAGTATCCGGGCCGGGTGGTCGTGAAGGTACTGATCAAACCAGCCGGAGAAGGACAGGAGCAAAATATCAAGCTCAAGCAGCTACCGGATTTATACCGGGTCGATGCCAGTGAGACTCTGGTAGAGAAATTGAAACAGACATATGGAGAGGCGAATGTCATTCTCTTAGATAAGAAAGGAAACGGAGAAAAATCGTGATAACGTCAGCGTCAAACGACAAAATCAAAGAAATAAAAAAGCTGATCAAATCCGCCAGCCGGCGCAAAGAGACCGGACTTTATATCGTGGAGGGCATCCGCATGGTGCGGGAGATTCCGGCAGATGCGGTCAAGACACTTTATGTGGCGGAAAGCATGACAGACAAATTCGCAGATATCTGCAACCAGATACCGGCAGAGGTGGAAATTGTCAGGGATTCGGTTTTCCAGAGTATGTCGGATACAAACACGCCGCAGGGAATTCTGGCGGAGGTATATCAGACAGCCACAACGGAGGATGATTTATTTGCAGGTGATGCGGCACCGTTTCTTCTGATTATCGAACGACTGCAGGACCCGGGAAATCTTGGTACCATTATACGAACCGCAGAGGGTGCTGGGGTGACGGGTATTATCCTGAGTGCAGATACGGTCGACATCTACAACCCGAAGGTGATCCGTTCTACGATGGGATCGATCTTCCGGATGCCAATTGCCGTAGCCGAGGATCTGGCAGCGACGATCGATCGCGTGAAAACACGTGGAATCCCGGTTTATGGGGCGCATCTGGATGGGGCAACCTTCTATGAGAAAGATTTTACCGGTGGCTGTGCATTTCTGATCGGAAACGAAGGAAATGGTCTGTCCGATGAAATCAGCGCAAAAGCGGATGATCTGATCCGGATTCCGATGTGCGGACAGGTGGAGTCGTTAAATGCAGCGATTTCGACCGCGGTGATCGCATACGAGGTATTGCGACAGCGAAGCACAGGAAAAAAATGAAAAAGTTTGGAATATTACAATATAGGCACGCATATATTGTAAATGTACAATATTAAAAATTCACAGTTTATATGGGGATATAAATGAGGCTGTGAACATTGACAAGAGGGAGGAAAAAATATGACAGAGAAGATTTTGAACAACAATCAGGTGGTAGTAGCAGGAGAAATCGTATCAGATTTCCGATTCAGCCATGAGATATTCGGAGAGGGATTCTATATGGTGGATCTGGTAGTCAGCAGATTAAGCGATGCGCATGACGTGATTCCTTTGATGGTTTCCGATCGCCTGTTTGATGTAGAAAAATCCCACATCGGGGAAAAGGTACTGGCGAAGGGACAGTTCCGGTCGTACAACAAGCACGAGGAGAACAAGAACCGTTTGATCCTGTCTGTGTTTGTACGTGAGATCGAGGTGATCGACGCGGTGGATGACAAGGAGAACAAACCGAACCAGATATACTTAGACGGATACATATGCAAAGAGCCGATCTACCGTATGACGCCGCTTGGCAGAGAGATTGCAGATATTCTGCTCGCTGTGAACCGGGCATACGGAAAATCAGATTATATTCCTTGTATCTGCTGGGGCAGAAATGCCAGATTTGCAGGAAAGCTCGCAGTTGGTGAGCATGTGGCAATCTGGGGACGTATCCAGAGCCGGGAATATCAGAAAAAAATAGGAAATGATGAGATAGTCAATAAGGTCGCATACGAGGTGTCAGTCAGCAAGATGGAATGTTTGGAATAATGATTGACAGACCTGTATAACGATGATATACTATCCTTGATTTTGATTGAGTAGAGGTGCGGAATTCAAGAGTACTTTGCGGGATGACTTAGAGCAGTGGATCGCATGGAAAAGGGGAAACCGCCGAAGGACGACAGATGTCTAAGCACTGGAATCCTGGTTGTGCAATGAAGAATTGTATGACTGTCATTTGTAAGCATGCAGATGGAGCGCTACCGGAATTGAGACATTTCAAGCTGGCACTTTATCGGGTGCCAGCTTTATTTATGGTTATACCTTATAATTATTTAGGAGGAAGAGAAAGATGTCAATTTTTACAGGTTCAGCAGTTGCGATTGTAACACCATTTAAGAAGGATGGTTCGGTGGATTATGATAAGTTCCGTGACGTGATCGAGTATCAGATCGCTGGTGGAACCGACTGTATCGTTGTATGCGGAACGACAGGTGAGTCTTCAACCTTATCCCATGAAGAGCATCTTGACTGTATTCGTTTCTGTGCAGAGGTTGTCAACAAGCGTATTCCGGTTGTTGCAGGAACAGGTTCAAATTGTACAGAGACAGCTATTTATCTGTCTCAGGAAGCAGAGAAGTATGGCGTGGATGGTCTGCTTGTTGTAACACCATATTACAACAAGGCAACACAGAAAGGTCTGATCGCACATTACACAGCCGTTGCAAACAGCGTGACACTTCCAATTATCATGTACAACGTACCAAGCAGAACCGGTACGAACATCCAGCCGGAGACAGCCGTATATCTGGCTAAGAATGTAAAAAATATCGTAGCGATCAAGGAGGCAACTGGCAATCTGTCACAGGTTGCACGTCTGGTAAGCCTGGCAGATGGATGCCTCGATGTATATTCTGGAAATGATGATCAGGTTATGCCAATCCTGTCCCTTGGTGGAAAGGGCGTGATTTCTGTACTTGCAAATGTAGCTCCGAAGGAGACACATGATATGGTACAGAAGTACTTAGATGGTGATGTGGTTGGAGCCAGAGAGATTCAGATCAAGGCAATTCCTCTGTGTGAGGCACTGTTCTGTGAGGTAAACCCAATCCCTGTCAAGAAGGCAGTGGAACTGATGGGACTTTGCGAAGGCAACCTTCGTATGCCACTGACAGAGCTTGAGCCAGAGCATACAGAGCAGTTAAAGAAAGCAATGACAGGATTTGGTGTAAAAATCCAGTAATACAGATAGACAGACCGGGAGGAAAAACAAATGATTCGTGTGATTATGCATGGTTGTAACGGTAAGATGGGGCAGGTCATCACAGGACTTTGCAAGGAAGATCCGGATGTGGAGATCGTTGCTGGCATTGATGTCGTAGATAATAGAGAAAACGGATATCCGGTATTTACAGATATCAACGCATGTGATGTCAAGGCAGATGTGATTATTGATTTTGCAGCAGCCGTTGCGGTTGATAAGCTACTTGATTATGCAGTTGATAAGCAGGTTCCAGTTGTACTTTGTACGACCGGACTTTCCCCGGAGCAGCTCAACAAGGTATCTCTTTGCTCTGAGAAGGTAGCAATCTTGAAGTCTGCCAACATGAGTCTGGGTATCAATACGTTGATGAAGCTCCTGAAGGATGCAGCAAATGTATTTGCACCAGCCGGTTATGATATTGAGATCGTAGAGAAGCATCATAATCAGAAAGTGGATGCACCATCGGGAACAGCACTGGCACTTGCCGATGCGATCAACGACGCCAGAGACAATGCGTATGAGTATGTCTATGACCGTTCGCAGGTAAGAAAGAAGCGTGACAAGAAAGAACTTGGTATCTCTGCGGTACGTGGCGGAACGATCGTCGGTGAGCATGAGGTGATTTTTGCAGGTGTGGACGAAGTGATCGAGTTTAAGCATACGGCTTATTCAAAGTCTGTATTTGCCAAGGGCGCAGTGGAAGCAGCAAAGTTTCTGGCAGGAAAGCCGGCAGGCTTTTATGATATGGCAGATGTGATTGGATAAGCGAGGAACGATTATGTATCAGGATGAAATTATTTTGTGCAGTGCTTCAAAGTACACGCAGAAGTATTATTTGAATGAAGATTTTGACAATCTGCCGACTGAGGTTAAAAAAGAGCTTCGGATTCTGTGCACGTTGTTCACAGAAGATGTTGGTGGAATCATTATGCTTGTGTTTGACAGTATGGGAAACCTGAATATTGTCACTGACGCGGCAGAGGAAGATATCCTGTACGACGAGATTGGCTGTGGTTTAAAAATCAAGCAGATCAGAAAGGAAAAGAAGGAATTGTTTGAACATCTGGAGCTGTATTTTCAGACATTTTTCTTGAGTTAAGGGGAACGGGTATGTTATTTGCAGTAGACGTAGGAAACACAAATATTACAGTAGGACTGTTTGATGGTAAGAATCTGATCAAGACGTTCCGTATCACAACTGGTACGGCACGTACATCGGATGAGTATGGCGTGTATTTTGTGGATTGGCTTCGGGTACGGGATATACATGTTTCAGAGATCGATGCGGTTATTATCGCGTCCGTTGTACCGAAGGTTATGCACTCTCTGACGAGTGGTATCATCAAGTATCTGAACATTCAGCCGATTATTGTTGCACCAGGCATCAAGACTGGAATCAATATTGCAATTCCGGAACCAAAGACACTGGGTGCCGACCGTCTGGTCGATGCAGTGGCTGCGTATGAGTTGTATGGCGGCCCGGTAATCGTTGTAGATTTTGGAACTGCAACGACGCATGATCTGGTATTGGAAGGTGGCGTGTTCCATTCGGGGGCGACATCGCCGGGAATCCGACTGGCGGCAGCAGCACTCTGGTCCGGGACTGCAAAGCTTCCAGAAATCGAAATCAAGAGACCAGATACGATTCTGGCAAAGGATACAGTCAGCAGTATGCAGGCAGGTGTATTCTATGGCTATGTTGGTCAGACCGAGTATATTATCCGCAGGATCAAGGAAGAGTCTGGACTGGATAACATCAAGGTTGTGGCAACTGGCGGACTTGGTAAGCTGATTTCAGAGAATACCGATTGTATTGATTATTATGATGCAGACCTCACACTGAAAGGCTTGCAGTTAATTTACGAGAAACAATAAAGGACGAAACGATGGATTTTACTGGTAAAATCGCATTGGCACCAATGGCAGGTATCTGTGACCTGCCATTTCGTCTCTTATGCAAAGAGATGGGCTGTGATATCGTATACACGGAGATGGTGAGTGCCAAGGGCATGTATTATAACAACAAAAATACGGGACCGCTGCTTATGACAAAACCGGAGGAAGCGCCAATTGGCGTGCAGATCTTTGGCAGTGAACCGGAGCTTATGGCATCACAGGCAAAAAGACTGGAGGATAAGGGATTTTCTTTTATCGATGTCAACATGGGATGCCCGGTTCCGAAGATCGTCAACAACGGCGAGGGTTCCGCGCTGATGAAACAGCCAGAATTGATCGGAGATATTGTCGATGCACTGGTGCATGCGGTTTCGCTTCCAGTTACGATCAAGATCCGGGCAGGCTTTGATGCAGAGCATATCAATGCGCTGGAGGTGGCACGGATCGCGGAGCAGGCAGGCGTTTCTGCAATCGCGGTGCATGGAAGAACAAGAGAACAGTATTATCACGGACAGGCAGACTGGGATGTGATCCGGCAGGTCAAAGAAGCAGTGTCTGTGCCGGTAATTGGCAACGGTGACATTACCTGTGCGGAGGATGTGCTTGCAATGCGGGCACAGACGGGCTGTGACAGTGTGATGATCGGAAGGGCGGCGAAAGGAAATCCTTGGATCTTTCAGGATATCAGTCATTTCCTGAAAACCGGAGAACATCTGGAAAAGCCGAGTGTGGAAGAACGGAAAGCGATGATGCTGCGCCATGCGTCTTTGATGGTGGAATACAAAGGGGAATTCACCGGGATACATGAGATGCGTAAGCATGTGGCTTGGTACACGCAGGGCATGCCGGATTCGGCGAAGCTGCGCGCGAAGATCAATATGGTGGAAACCTACGATGCACTTGCGGCTATGGTGCAGGCGCTGTAAGCTTTTTGGAGATAGAAATCGAAGTATAAGCGGTGTGATACTGCTCGTTTGTCATGGAGACAATGTAATTTCTGGCGTATGCCTTACTGATTCCATGTGCTGCGAGTGTGTCCGCCGCTTTGTTGTATGCGATGGCAGCGGAAATCTCGTCTGCGTAAGTGCCGACGATGAAATCGCCATTTACGTGGATTTTAGTCTGGTATTGCACCTGACCGGAAGCGGATTCTTTCCTCTGGACGCCGGCATACTGATTGATGATCTCGATGTTGGAATAACGGAAATCAAGTGCATCGCCGTTTGTCATGCGGTAGTCTCTGCCGTAGACAGAAAACGGACGGATGCCGTAGCGGGACAGGATGCTGTACTGGCTTCCGTAGTCGCAGACGAAGAGATAACCGCCTTTTTTCTGGATTTTCTTAGATGCATAGAAGAACAGATCATCCCGGTCGAACTTCAGAATCTCTGTGGCAGACATATGGTATTCAAAATATTTTCTGCGCAGGTAGATCGGTGTTTTGAAATAAATGCCGTTGTCGCGGAAGTTGATGAGACATACGAATTTGTCATGGGAAAGGCAGGAAAACAGGCTGTATTCTGACAGCGTGATCTCTGCGTGATCCAAGATCAGGCGTGCTTCCCTGTAGGTGCGCGAAGCAAGCTCCTCTGTTGCGAAGCTGCCAAGGCTGATATGTTTTTTCAGATATGTGATGGAAGCACGGTAATAGGTGCTGCCATCTTTTTTGGTTGCTGTATAGATACCAGGTAAAGCTGCCATAATCTGAGTGAGGGGAAATCCTTTCCGTGATATTATGTGCCATAAAAATACAAAATCCGCACATAAAATCAGTATAACGACTGCACAGGAAAAAGTCCAGTCTGCCGATCGAAAAAAGTCGTGAAAAAGTCGCGAAATTACTTGACCGAACGGCATTCTTGAATTATAATCATGAAAGTGTAAATGTAACCTTTTTGTAACAATTTTATCATAAATTCCAAATCGGAATTGCATGAGGAGAATAGGAACAATATGGACGCAGGTAAAATCGCAACGATTGAATTGAATATGGATTCCAAAGAAAAAAAGGATAAGAAACAGAGAGAACCGGGGAAACTGAAAAGTTTCCTGCAGGCATACGGAAAGTATGTAGGTGCTGGCACTGTGGCACTTGCATTGGTCATTGTCTGTGCAGTCTCACTGGCAGACCGGATCGCAAATCGTGAGGTTGCAACCGGTGTTATGATGACCGTTGCAGATCTGACGAAGGATAAAGAACCATTTTCAGGAGATCTGTTTGCAAGTACTGCAATCAGCTACAATGATATGGTAAACGTAAATTATGAGACAGACCAGCTTGCACAGTTAGAGCGTGCAGAACAGCAGATTGATGAGATTCTGACAGCCAGAAGACAGGATAAACGGGATCAGGCGGCTTTGGAGGCATTGACCGCTGTGCATAGCGGACCGGGTGAGATTGGCGAGTACGATCCGAATGCCGTCGTTGTGGCATCCGCAGAGACCGATACAACAACTACTACGACAACCGCTTCTACACCGACGTATGTACCAGCCGATGCGAACGGAAAGTATCAGTATCTGGGTGAATACCTGCTGACTGCATACTGTCCATGTCCAATCTGTTGTGGTAAGTGGAGCAATATGGAGAATCCGATCACAGCAAGTGGTGCACGTGCGACAGCCGGATGGACAATTGCTGCACCGAAGAATTTTGCGTTTGGTACAAAGATCATGATCGATGGACAGATCTATGAAGTACAGGATCGTGGTGGTGCGATCACAGGAAATCATTTCGATGTGTTCTGCAATACACATCAGGAAGCTTTGAACTTTAACATGAGAACAACCTCTGCCTATCTGGTAGTTGAATAAAAGGAGAAAAAGATGGAACTGGTTTACAGAAGTACAAGAAATGCACAAGAGACAGCGACCGCTTCTATGGCGATTTTGAAAGGACTTGCAAACGAGGGTGGCTTATTTGTACCGGATACAATTCCGGCATTTGACAAGAGCCTGGAAGAGCTTTCCAAGATGGATTACCGTGAGGTTGCATATCAGGTTATGAAGCTGATGCTGACAGACTTCACAGAAGAAGAGCTTCGTCATTGTATCAACAGTGCATATGATTCGAAGTTCGATACAAAGGAGATTGCACCGCTCGTACATAAGGCAGGTGCGTATTATCTGGAACTGTTCCATGGCGCAACAATCGCGTTTAAGGATATGGCACTTTCCATTCTTCCATATCTGCTGACAACCTCAGCAAAGAAGAACGATGTGAAGAATGAGATCGTGATTCTGACTGCTACTTCCGGTGATACAGGTAAGGCTGCACTTGCAGGATTTGCAGATGTACCGGGAACGAAGATCATCGTATTTTATCCAAAGCATGGTGTAAGCCCAATTCAGGAAAAGCAGATGGTAACCCAGAAGGGTGATAATACATGTGTCATCGGTATCACAGGTAATTTTGATGACGCACAGACAGGCGTCAAGAAGATGTTCTCTGACAAGGAGTTGAACGAGTATCTGGCATCCAAGGGATATCAGTTCTCTTCTGCAAACTCCATCAATATCGGACGTCTTGTACCACAGATGGTATATTATGTATATGCATATACAAGACTCGTTGCAAATGGAGAGATCAAGGCTGGCGACAAGATCAATGTCGTTGTTCCAACCGGAAACTTCGGAAATATCTTAGCTGCTTTCTATGCAAAGCAGATGGGACTTCCAATCAACAAGTTTATCTGTGCATCGAATGAGAATAAGGTTCTGTACGATTTCTTCCGTACAGGTACATACGACAGAAAGAGAGAGTTCATCTTAACAACTTCTCCTTCTATGGATATTCTGATCTCCAGCAATCTGGAGCGTCTGATCTATCGTATCGCAGGCAATGATGCAGAGAAGAACAAGGCTTTGATGCAGGCATTAAACGGCAAGGGTGCTTACACGATCACAGACGATATGAAGAAGCAGTTGGCAGACTTCTACGGAAATTATGCATCTGAGGCAGAGACAGCCGCTACGATCAAGCGTGTATATGAGTCCGATCAGTACATCATGGATACCCATACAGCCGTAGCAGCATCGGTATATGACAAGTATGTGAAGGAGACTGGCGATACAACACCAACTGTGATCGCAAGTACAGCAAGCCCATACAAGTTTACGAGAAGCGTTATGAATGCAATCGACAGTGCATATGACAAGCAGTCTGATTTCGAACTTGTCGATGAGCTGAATAAGCTTTCTGGCGTGAAGGTACCACAGGCAATCGAAGACATCCGTCAGGCAGAGGTTCGCCACGATATCGTCTGCGACAAGGAAGACATGCTTGCAGAAGTAAAGAAGTTTTTGAATATTTAATAACATAGACGCGTTGAGAATACGCGCGGCAGTTCATTCGCACCATCCTGCCGTTAAACAAAACTAGGGCAAACCATAAATGACAGAATTTATGTTGCGGGTGCTTTGTGCGCCCGCATTTTTTATTGAAGGGAGTTTTCGTATGTATACATTAAAGACAAATGCCAGCTTTGACAGTGCACATTTTCTGGCAGGCTATGAGGGAAAATGTTCAAACATTCATGGACATCACTGGACAGTGGAAATCGAGGTAGGAAGCAACAGTCTGGAGATGGGAGGAAATAACCGTGGTATGATCGTGGATTTCTCCAAATTAAAAACAGATCTGAAGAACATCGCAGATGCACTCGACCATTGTCTGATCGTGGAGATTGGAAGTCTGAAACGCAGAACGCTGGATGTGCTCGAAGAAGAGCATTTCAAGGTTGTAGAAGTGATGTTCCGACCGACTGCAGAGAACTTTGCAAAGTTCTTCTATGACGAGATGAAAGGAAAAGGCTATCATGTCTTAAAGGCAACGGTGTATGAGACACCAAATAACTGTGCCGCATATATGGAGTAATATGGGAAAGTATAAAGTAGTAGAAACGTTTGTCAGTATCAACGGCGAGGCAACCCATGCTGGAGAGCTTGCATGCTTTATCCGGTTTGCCGGATGTAATCTTGCTTGTGGATACTGTGATACGAAATGGGCGAATGAACCGCAGGTGCCATACAAGAGTATGAGTGCGGAAGAAATCTATGCGTATATCAAATCCTGTGGCGTGAAAAATGTGACGCTGACGGGCGGAGAGCCGTTGATCCAGCCGGAAATTGAATGGTTGATCACACTTCTGTCAGCGGATAAAGCCCTGCGCGTAGAGATCGAGACGAACGGAAGCGTGGATATTGCCGGATACGATGCACGCCCGGAGAATGTCTGCATGACGCTTGACTATAAGCTTCCAGACAGTGGGATGGAGCAGTTTATGCGCACAGAAAATTACGCATGGTTAAAACCGCAGGATGCAGTGAAATTCGTTGTTTCGTCGATAAGAGATCTGGAAACGGCGAAGAAGATCATTGAGACATATGATCTGTGTGCGAAGGCAACCGTATATTTGAGTTCCGCATTTTCAGCGATCACACCGGCACAGATCGTAGAGTACATGATACAGGAAAACATGAAGGATGTCCGGTTACAGCTACAGATGCACAAATACATCTGGGATCCGGAGAAAAAAGGAGTATAAGATGGCAATCGATAAAGAAGCAATCAAAGAACATATCCGCGGGATTTTAGTTGCCCTTGGCGATGATCCCGACCGAGAAGGATTAAAGGAAACACCCGACCGGGTTGCCCGCATGTATGAGGAAGTATTTGAAGGAATGAACTATACGAACGATGAGATTGCAGAGATGTTCAACAAATCGTTCGAGCGTCCGGGCAAGGATACGAGTGACATGGTCCTGGTCAAGGATATCGAGGTGTTCAGTTATTGTGAGCACCATATGGCACTGATGTATGACATGCATGTATCAGTCGCTTATATTCCGAAGGGAAAAGTGCTCGGACTTAGCAAGATCGCACGGATTGCAGATATGGTCGCAAAACGCTTACAGTTGCAGGAAAGAATCGGTACCGATATCGCATATATTATGAGTAAGGTGACTGGAAGTGAGGATGTGGCAGTCGTGATCGAGGGAAGCCATAGCTGTATGACAGCCAGAGGTATCCGGAACGCAAGTGCAAAGACGTTCACGACGACATTTACCGGTGAGTTCGAGAAGAATGAGACATTGCAGAACAAACTGATGATGTTACTGAAATAAGAGCTGAACATAGAAGATGAAAACAGAGGATAAGAAGGAGTGATTATTATGCAGCATAAGAAGAACAAAGAAGCAGCCGTTGTTGTATTTAGTGGAGGACAGGACAGCACAACCTGTCTGCTGTATGCGAAGAAACATTATAAGAAGGTGTATGCCGTATCGTTTGATTATCACCAGAGACATGTGGCAGAGCTTGATGCAGCGAAGGAAATCTGTGAGAAGCTGGATGTGGAGCAGACAATCATGGATATGACATTGTTAAATCAGCTCGCACCGAATTCTCTGACTCGTGATGATATGAAGGTGGACAGCGATGCACCGGCAGAGGGTACACCAAATACATTTGTCGATGGAAGAAATATGCTGTTTTTGACATTTGCAGCGGTATTCGCAAAGCAGAAGGGTGTCACGGATATCCTGACGGGTGTATCTCAGAGTGATTTCTCTGGTTATCCAGATTGCAGAGATGAGTTTATCAAGTCCTTAAATGTATCTTTAAATCTGGCAATGGATTATGAATTTGACATTATCACACCGCTTATGTGGATTGACAAGGAAGAGACATGGGAGCTTGCCGATAAGCTCGGTGGATTTGATCTGGTTCGCAATATGACATTAACATGTTATAATGGCATCAAGGGCGATGGCTGTGGCAACTGCCCTGCATGTAAGCTGCGGAAAAAAGGCTTGGATGCATATCTTGCTAGACGATAAAGGATAATGGAGGGAAGCCATGAAACGCTTGTTATTTATTATCAATCCGAAAGCCGGACGAACGGCGATAAGAAATGATTTGTTTGAGATTATCATGGTATTTTCACAGGCTGGATACGAGGTCGTGACGTATCCGACACAGGGACCGGAGGATGCAGAACGCAAGGTGCGTGTCGACGGCGAAGATTACGATCTGATCGTGTGCGCAGGTGGCGATGGAACGCTCGATAACACGGTCTGCGGATACTCCAAGATGGGACACAAAAAAGTGCCGCTTGGTTATATCCCGGTTGGAACGACAAACGATTTCGCACGAAGCCTTCGTATCTCAAGAAAACCCATTGAAGCGGCAAATCAGATTGTAAATGGAAAATGTACGAAGGTTGATATCGGACAGTTCGCGGACAAGTCGTTTATCTATATTGCGGCATTCGGTATTTTCACCGATGTGTCATATAATACGAATCAGTCCCTGAAGAAGGCAATCGGACATTCGGCATATATTATTGAAGGAATTAAAAATATCGGAAATTATAAAGGCTTTAATCTGACGGCACAGTTTGACGAGAAGGTCATCACTGGAAAATATCTGTATGGTATGGTGACCAATACGCTTTCGGTTGGCGGATTCAAGCTGCGAGGAGCCAAGCATGTCGTGTTGGATGACGGAAAATTTGACTGCCTCTTTATCAAGATGCCATCAACACCGGCGGAGATGCAGCAGATCATCCGTGGACTTCTGCAAAATGAAGTTGAGGGAAATGAGATGTTCTTTGAATGCAAGGCGTCCCGTGTTGTTGTAGATGGAGAACAGGAGATCGCATGGACACTCGATGGGGAGTTTGGCGGAAGTTTGAAGCATGTGGAGATCTTAAACCAGCAGCAGGCGCTTGATATTATGCTGCCGCAGATCAACATTGAGGAGATGGCAAACCAGCCGAGTGATGACGATGACGCGATGGATAAAGAGCGTGACGAGGAGACTGCTTACACGGAAGATGATATTGATCTTGAAGATCTGTATAGCCGGTATGCACTGCATTATCCAGAGGAATCTGCACAGACAGAGCCGGATAAAAAAGAGTGAGAACCGCTTTGCTATGCCAATTCTTTACAAGTAAGAGAAAAAAGAATATAATAAGAATAATGCACACGTGCATAAAACGATGAAGATAAAATTTAGACAGCTAAATTGAAAGGGGAAAATAATGGGAAAGTATTTCGGAACAGACGGATTCCGCGGTGAGGCAAATGTAGACCTGACAGTGGAACATGCGTACAAGGTCGGAAGATATCTCGGATATTATTTTGGTAAGGAGAAGCAGGGGGATGACCGGGCACGAATCGTCATCGGAAAAGACACGAGACGTTCGAGCTATATGTTTGAGTATTCCTTAGTTGCCGGACTGACAGCGAGTGGCGCGGATGTATTTTTGATGCATGTCACACCGACACCGAGTGTGTCCTATATTGTGCGTGCCGATGAGTTTGACTGTGGAATTATGATTTCTGCGAGCCACAACCCATTTTATGATAACGGAATCAAGATCATTAACAGTCACGGTGCAAAGATGGATGCGGCTGTTGAAAAGTTGATTGAGGATTATATCGATGGACTGGTACCGGAGATTCCATTTGCAACGAAAGAAAAGATTGGACGGACGACGGATTATTCGATGGGTAGAAACCGTTATATCGGTTATCTGATGACACTCCCAACACGTGCATTCAAGAATCTGCGTGTCGGACTCGACTGTGCAAACGGTGCATCTTCGACGGTTGCGAAGGCAGTGTTCGATGCACTTGGTGCGAAGACATATGTCATCAATAACACACCGGATGGTACGAATATCAATACGAACTGTGGTTCTACCCATATTGAGGGACTGCAGAAGTTTGTTGTAGAGAATAATTTAGATGCAGGATTTGCTTATGATGGCGATGCAGACCGTTGTCTGGCTGTCGATGAGAAGGGGAATCTGGTGGATGGCGATGCGATCATCTACATCTGTGGCAAGTATCTGCGTGACCGTGGCAGACTGAACAATAACAAAGTCGTGACAACCGTCATGTCAAACCTTGGTCTGTACAAGGCATTAGATGCAGAGGGAATCGGCTATGAGAAGACTGCAGTCGGAGACAAATATGTCTATGAGTGTATGATGGAGAACGGATATATCCTCGGCGGTGAGCAGAGTGGACATATCATTTTCTCGAAGAATGCAAGAACGGGTGATGGCGTTCTGACATCCCTGAAGATCATGGAAGCAATGGTGGAAGAGAAGATGCCGCTTTCTGAACTGACACGCGGACTGACGATCTACCCACAGCTTCTGGTGAATGTTAAAGTTACAAGTAAGAAAGAAGTTATGGAAGACGCAGATGTACTTGCAGCCGCAAAGAAGGTGGAGGAAGCACTTGGAGATGATGGAAGAATCCTGCTTCGCCAAAGTGGTACAGAGCCACTGATCCGTGTGATGGTGGAAGCCAAGACCGATGAAATCTGTAAAGAACATGTAGATGCGGTAGTCGATGTTATCCGAAGCAAAGGATACGAAGTACAGTAAGGATATAGAATGAATAATACCAGAAAACTTGAGACTTCACTTGTATTTCTTCTCAAGGCGATTTTGAATTTGATATTGTTCTTTGTATTGTATGGAATTTATGCGAAATCAAACTGGCAGCTGTGGAATCTGTCGCGAACATCCGGTATTACAATCGCAGCGTATGTAGTAATGCATTATATGTTTTCGACGATCTATGGACATTACGACATAGGAAAACGAAAGAGTAAACCGATCGTGCTGTCCCTGTTTTTGAATCAGGTATTTACAGATGTGATCTCTGTGATCGTTCTGTCGATTATGAATACAAACCAGATGAAAAACCAGAGCTTCAAGCTGGAACAGCCATATCTGCTTTTGCCGATTATTGCAATCCAGTTTGTGACGATCCTGATTTTCGTGTATGGTGGCAATCATTTGTATTTTAAGATCTATCAGCCGGAGGATTGTATTATCATTACATCTTCCCAGCAGAGCTTAAATGAGATTGTGCGCGGCGTTTTAAAATACAAGCTGCAATACAAGGTAAACAAGGTAGCGGACTATCGGGACGCAAACCTCAAGCAATACATTCTGGAGCATGATACGATATTTATCTATGACGTTCCGGTGCAGGATCGGACAAAGATCTTAGAGTACTGTTACCAGAATATGAAGAATGTGTATTTCAATCCGGATATGCATGATGTGATCGAGAAGAGTGCGAAGCATTTTATCTTAGACGACGTATCGGTATACTGTAATTATTCCAAGGGGCTGACTCTGGAGCAGCGGTTTATCAAGCGGGCGATGGATATTGTAATCTCTGTGATTGCGTTGATCCTTACCTCGCCGATTATGCTGGTTGTCAGCATTATGATCAAACTCGATGACCACGGAAGCCTCATTTTTAAGCAGAACCGTGCGACGCGGGACGGAAAGATATTCTCGGTATACAAGTTCCGCACAATGCGGGAGAATGTAGAGAATTATTCTGTGGTGGAAGATGATGAGCGTGTGACGCGTGTCGGAAAATTCCTGCGGAAATACCGGCTGGATGAGATCCCACAGTTTTTCAATGTATTAAAGGGTGATATGAGTGTAGTTGGACCAAGACCGGAGATGCTGGCAAATGTCTTTAACTATACATCGGTTCTGCCAGAGTTCGAGTACCGCCTGCGTGTGAAAGCAGGTATCACCGGACATGCACAGATTGCCGGAAAGTATAACACATCCCCGAAGGATAAGCTGATCTTAGATCTGACGTATATTGAAGAATACAGCTTCTGGCTGGATATCAAGCTGTTGTTCCAGACATTGATCGTTCTGTTCAAGAAGGATAGCACAGAGGCGTTTCACAGAGAAGAAGAACTGGTATTTGAAGAATATCAGCCACCAGAGTCGGTGAATCCCCCGGTTGAGGAAACAGAATAAAAAAAGAACTGTTCACGAAAATGCGTGTACAGTTCTTTCTTTTTCTATATAACGGAATTGGAATACTTACAGGTTCTGCGCATACTCCTCAAATATGTAATCGTACATAGACGGCAGACCGACGAACTCACAGCCATAACGATAGCCGGCGTTGCCAATTGGTGTTACATACAGAATCTTCACAACGGATAAGATTACTTCTTCCCGGTTCTCGAATTCAATCGTTGCATTGAAATAATAATTGACCGGAAGCTTGGACAGGGACATAAAGCCGATACCAGCTTTGGATATATCGAAGACCTCGATTTCGGCATCAAGATTTTCGATTTTTACACCATCCTGCTTAAATAAATTAGAAACTTCCAATTTGAGTTTGATTGGAAGTCTGACGTTCTTTCTTTTTTCCTGCATACGAACCCTCCAGCTTGGAATTTTTATTAGATTGGCACTATTATATCAAAAAAACAAGTGAAACGCTATATAAATTCACGAAAACTCGAAAAAAACACATAAACTGTTTGATACTTTAAGTTATCTAGGTTATAATAAGCAAGGTTTGAAAAAATTATCAAAAAAAGAAGCGATATGCGGATAATAAGATTATAATGAGAGGAACGTGCGATATGAGTGATGTAATGGAACACTATCAGGATGATGGTCTGCACGAAGAATGTGGAGTCTTCGGTATGTATGACTTTGACGGACACGATGTGGCTAGAACGATTTACTACGGATTGTTCGCTTTGCAGCACAGAGGACAGGAAAGCTGTGGTATTGCGGTATCTGATACCGAAGGACCAAAGGGCAAGGTGCTGTCTTCTAAGGGTATGGGACTTGTGAATGAGGTATTCACACAGGAAGACTTAGATAAGCTCAAAGGCAATATCGGAGTTGGTCATGTACGATATTCAACAGCCGGTGCGAGTACCAGAGAGAATGCACAGCCGCTTGTACTGAATTATATCAAGGGTACCCTTGCCCTGGCACATAACGGGAATCTCGTCAATGCACCGGAGCTTCGAAGAGAACTCGCACATGATGGTGCAATCTTCCAGACGACGATCGACTCCGAGGTGATCGCATATCATATTGCCAGGGAACGTGTAAAGACATCTTCGGCAGAGGAAGCAGTTCAAAATGCCATGAAGAAGCTGGTCGGTTCCTATTCCCTGATTGTCATGAGTCCGAGAAAACTGATCGGTGCCCGTGATCCGTTTGGGTTCCGTCCACTCTGCATCGGAAAACGCGACAATGCGTACGTGCTTGCATCGGAAAGCTGCGCACTTGATACAATCGGTGCAGAATTTGTTCGGGATGTGGAACCGGGTGAGATGGTTGTTATATCACCGGAAAAAGGGATTGAAAGTCACAGAGAGCTGTGCCAGAAGGAACACGGCAGATGTGTGTTTGAATATATTTATTTTGCAAGACCGGATAGTGTGATTGATGGGATGAGTGTATATCAGTCGCGTATCATTGCCGGAAGATGTCTCGCAAAGGACAGCCCGGTGGACGCGGATTTGGTTGTTGGTGTACCGGAATCCGGAAATGCAGCGGCACTTGGCTATTCGCTCGAATCCGGTATTCCATACGGAACTGCTTTCGTAAAAAATGGCTATGTCGGACGAACCTTTATCAAGCCGAAGCAGAGTCAGCGTGAATCCAGTGTGCGCGTGAAGTTAAACGTGTTAAAGGATGCAGTTGCAGGAAAACGTGTGATCATGATCGATGATTCCATCGTGCGTGGAACGACGAGTGACCGGATCGTCAGTATGCTGAAGGAAGCCGGTGCGAAGGAAGTCCATGTGCGGATTTCATCTCCACCATTCCTGTATCCGTGTTATTTCGGAACGGATGTGCCGGACAGTGACCAGTTGATCGCATACAACCGTACCATTGAGGAAATCCGTCAGATCATCGGTGCGGATTCCCTTGGCTATCTGAAGCTGGAACGGCTGCCGGAACTGACCGGTGGCAGACAGTTCTGTCAGGGCTGTTTCACAGGAAAATGGCCAATTGATCCACCAAAAGAAGATATTCGTGGCGAATATGACGCATAAGGTGTATAATAGAAGAACATATGAGGAAAATATATAAATTTGGAGGTTTTTATGAGCAGAGACAAGTATGTAAGCCCACTTTCAGAGAGATACGCAAGCAAGGAGATGCAGTATATCTTCTCCCCGGACATGAAGTTCAAGACATGGAGAAAATTATGGATCGCACTTGCTGAGACCGAAAAGGAGCTTGGACTAAAAGATGCCGATGGCAACCCACGTATCACAGACGAGCAGATCGAAGAACTGAAAAGCCATGTAGAGGATATCAACTACGATGTGGCAAGAGAGCGTGAGAAGCTCGTGCGTCATGACGTTATGAGTCATGTGTATGCATATGGACAGCAGTGTCCGAAGGCAGCAGGTATCATCCATCTGGGTGCAACAAGCTGTTATGTTGGCGATAACACAGATGTCATCATTATGACAGAGGCAATGAAGCTCGTTCGTACAAAGCTGATCAATGTCATCAATGAGCTTGCAAAGTTTGCAGATACCTATAAGGATCTTCCGACTCTGGCATTTACACATTTCCAGCCTGCACAGCCAACGACAGTTGGTAAGCGTGCGACACTCTGGATGCAGGAGTTACTGCTGGATTTAGCAGACCTTGAATATATGATCGGACAGCAGAAGCTGCTTGGCTGTAAGGGAACAACCGGTACACAGGCAAGTTTCTTAGAGCTGTTTGAGGGCGACCATGAGACCGTGAAGAAAATCGATGGAAAGATTGCTGAGAAGATGGGATTTGCAGCCTGCTATCCGGTTTCCGGACAGACCTATTCCAGAAAGGTCGATGCGAGAGTTTTAAATGTACTTTCCGGCATTGCGATGTCAGCCCATAAGTTCTCTAACGATATCCGTCTTCTTCAGCATCTGAAGGAAGTAGAAGAGCCGTTCGAGAAGAACCAGATTGGTTCGTCAGCGATGGCATATAAGCGGAATCCTATGCGTAGTGAGCGTATCGCATCCCTGTCTGACTATGTGATGGCAGATGCTTTAAATCCGGCAATTGTGGCAAGTACACAGTGGTTTGAGCGTACACTGGATGATTCTGCAAACAAGCGAATTTCTGTACCGGAAGCATTCCTTGCCATCGATGGTATTCTGGATCTGTACTTGAATGTCGTAGATGGACTTGTCGTATATGACAAGGTGATCTACCAGCATTTCATGAAGGAGATTCCTTTCATGGCAACCGAGAACATCATGATGGATGCCGTAAAGCGTGGCGGAAATCGTCAGGAGCTGCATGAGAAGATCCGTGAGTATTCGATGATCGCGGGTGAGCAGGTGAAGAAGTATGGAAACGAGAATAACCTGGTAGAGCTGATCGCATGCGATTCTGCATTTGGCATGACACGCGAAGAGATCGAAGCTCTGCTTGATCCAAAGAACTTTGTTGGTCGTGCACCGGAGCAGACAGCCGAGTTCCTGGCAGAGCAGATTCAGCCAATTCTCGATGCAAACAAAGATATCCTCGGCGTAAAGGCAGAGATTAACGTATAAGATGCGTAATCGTCGATGCGTATTGATTTTATTGTAAAAATAAAGTAGAATAGAAAGGTCGACTGCGGTCGATACACTATTAATTGCAAAGTGATAAAAACGGAGGTAACAGGTTAGACTATGGTACAGGCAGTAGTAGGCGCCAATTGGGGTGACGAAGGAAAAGGTAAAATTACAGACATGCTCGCAGAGAAGGCAGATATTATCGTGCGTTTTCAGGGTGGAGCAAATGCAGGTCATACAATCGTGAATAACTATGGAAAGTTTGCATTGCATACACTTCCTTCCGGCGTATTTTATGACCATACAACCAGCATTATCGGAAATGGTGTTGCATTGAATATCCCGGTGTTGTTCAATGAAGTAAAGTCAATTACAGACAAGGGCGTTCCGATGCCAAAGATCCTCGTATCGGATCGTGCACAGATGGTAATGCCATATCATGTATTATTTGATGCATATGAAGAGGAGAGACTGGCAGGAAAGTCTTTCGGCTCTACAAAGTCCGGTATTGCACCGTTTTATTCAGATAAATATGCAAAGATTGGTTTTCAGGTAAGTGAGCTGTTTGACGATGAGGCAGCCTTGCGCGACAAGATCGAGCGTGTGATCGCATCGAAGAACGTATTGTTAGAGTATCTGTACAAGAAGCCGCTTCTGACCGTGGATGAAGTGTACAACACATTGATGGAGTACAAGGAGATGGTAGCTCCGTTCGTATGTGATGTATCTGCTTATTTGTATAATGCAATCAAGGAAGGAAAGCATATCCTCTTAGAGGGACAGCTTGGTTCCATGAAGGATCCGGATCACGGTATCTATCCGATGGTAACATCTTCTTCCACACTGGCTGCTTATGGCGCGATTGGAGCAGGTATTCCTCCATATGAGATCAAGCAGATCGTAACAGTATGTAAGGCATATTCATCCGCTGTTGGAGCAGGTGAATTTGTCAGTGAGATATTCGGAAAAGAAGCGGATGAGCTTCGCCGCCGTGGTGGTGATGGAGGCGAGTTTGGTGCAACAACCGGACGTCCAAGACGTATGGGTTGGTTTGACTGTGTCGCATCTAAGTATGGTTGTCGGATTCAGGGAACAACTGATGTTGCATTTACCGTATTGGATGTACTTGGTTATCTCGATGAGATTCCGGTTTGTGTCGGCTATGACATTGACGGAGAGGTAACAACGGACTTCCCTACAACTGCAAAGTTAAAGAAAGCAAAACCTGTATATAAGGTACTTCCGGGATGGAAGCAGGATATCCGTGGAATTAAGAAGTATGAGGATCTTCCAGAGAACTGTCGTAAGTATATCGAGTTTATCGAAGAGCAGATCGGATTCCCGATCACGATGGTTTCCAACGGACCAAAGAGATCTGATATCATCTATCGTGGATTTAATAACTAAGACGAAATAATAAAACAAAGGCTGTTGCACCAAACGCTTTGGTGCAGCAGTTTTTTAATAGAGAGGTTTATTCTATGAGAAATCTGACAATGCTGATGGATTATTACGAGCTGACAATGTCCAACGGGTATTTTGAAAAAGGGTTCAAAGATAAGATGGTTGTATTCGATATGTTCTACCGGAAGAATCCAGATAATGGTGGATTTGTTGTGTCTGCCGGATTGGAACAGTTGATCGAATACATTGAGAACATGCATTTTTCTAAGGAGGATATCGAATTCCTGCGGAGCAAGGGCGAGTTCTCAGAAGGATTCCTGCAGTATCTTGCTGATTTTAAGTTTACAGGAAATATTGATGCGTTGCCGGAAGGCACGATCTGTTATCCAAATACTCCGATTGTCACGGTGACGGCACCGGTGATCGAGGCACAGTTAATTGAGACGATGCTGCTGCTTACGATGAATTTCCAGTCGCTGATTGCCACAAAAGCCTCCCGCATCTGCCGGACAGCGGCTGAGAGTGGTGCGGTTGTTATGGAGTTTGGCGCGAGACGTGCACATGGTGGTGATGCAGCGATTCTCGGTGCAAGAGCAGCCTATATCGGTGGCGCGGCTGCGACAGCAACGGTCATGGCAGATGAACGGTTTGGCGTACCTGCAATCGGAACGATGGCACATAGCTGGATTCAGTTTTTTGACAATGAATACGAAGCGTTTAAGGCATATGCAGAGGTCTATCCGGACAACTGTACATTGCTGATCGATACCTATGATATCTTAAACAGCGGTCTGGTCAATGCCATCCGTGTCGCAAAGGAAGTGTTAGAGCCTGCCGGGAAACGCCTGAAGGGTGTCCGCATTGACAGCGGTGATCTGGCATATTTCTCGAAGAAAATCCGTAAGACACTCGATGCACATGATATGAAGGACTGCAAGATCGTCGTGTCGAACAGTGTCGATGAATTTCTGATGCAGTCACTGAAAAAGCAGAACGCAAGCATTGATTCCTACGGCGTCGGAGAACGTATGATCACGTCGAAATCCGATCCGGTCTTTGGTGGTGTCTACAAGCTTGCTGCTGTGCAGAATGATGCCGGGGAATTTGTGCCGAAGATCAAGATCTCTGAGAACGTTGAAAAGATCACGAATCCGGGCAGAAAGAAGCTGTGGCGTATTTACAGCCGTGAGACCGGATATGCGCTTGCTGATTTGATCACGATGTACGACGAGGAAGTAAACGGAGATGAACCATTTGCCTACGTGGATCCGGTGAAGCCTTGGAAGAAGATGAAGTTTGAAAATGTGGATGTGAAGGAGCTGCAGGTGCCGATCTTCCGCGATGGAAAGCTGGTTTATGACAAGCCGGAGCTTGATGCAATCAAAGCATATGTGACAGAACAGCTTGACCATCAGATCTGGGAGGAGGAACAGCGATTTACGAATCCACATATCCATTACGTTGATCTGTCGAAAAAACTGTATGAAGTCAAAGAAGAGATGCTTTCACAGGGACAAGGAGAGCTTCACTAAAAAATATTTAAAAATATGTGGTTTCCGTTGACAGAAATTATCAGAAATATTAAGATAATTATATATGTTTTAAGATATGACATAGAATTAGGAGAAGGAGAGAATGCTCTCTACAAAGAATATGAGAAAATTTGACACCAGAACCCAATATTTTCGTTATGAAGTGTTGCGCGAAGTTGCGCGTATGGCATGGGATGGCACACTGCTCGAAGAAATCCTGGATATTCCAATGAAGATTATTCCGGGCAAGAAGCCAACGATGCGTTGCTGCGTATTCAAGGAACGCGCGATCGTGAGTGAACAGGTCAAGATGGCAATGGGCGGAAATCCGGACAATGACAATGTCATTGAAGTCATGGAGATCGCCTGCGATGAGTGTCCGGTTGGCGGATATGAAGTCGGACAGCATTGTCGTGGCTGTCTGGCACACCGCTGTGCGGATGCGTGTAAGTTTGGTGCGATCACGATTGATGAGCATCAGAAAGCCCATATCGACAAGTCGAAATGTAAAGAGTGTGGTGCCTGTGCAAAGGCATGTCCGTACAGTGCCATTTCAGATTTTAAGCGTCCATGCCAGCAGGCATGTAAGATTGGCGCGATCACGATGAACGAGGATCAGGAAGCGAAGATTGATAACGATAAATGTATCGCGTGTGGCGCATGCGTATATCAGTGTCCGTTTGGTGCCATCAATGAGAAATCATACATATTACAGGTCATCAACATGATCAAGGACAGTGACCATGGCAAGAATTATAAGGTCTACGCGGCGGTTGCACCTGCAATCGCGGGACAGTTTATTTACGCGAAGCGTGGACAGGTCATCAGCGGAATCAAGGCGCTTGGCTTTGATGAAGTTGTGGAGGTTGCGCTTGGTGCAGATATGACAACCTGGCATGAATCACAGGAGCTGCGGGAGAAGGGTATGCTGACGAGTTCATGCTGTCCGGCATTTGTATCCTATGTGGAGAAGAACTTCCCGGATATGTTGCCATATGTATCTTCTACTTTGTCACCGATGGCGATGATCGGTAAACATATTAAGGAGCAGGATCCGACGGCGAAGGTCGTATTTATCGGACCGTGTACCGCAAAGAAGATGGAGATCCGCAAGGAGACGGTTGCACCGTATATCGACAGTGCACTGACTTTTGAAGAGCTGCAGGCAGTGCTTGACAGCCGGGAGATCGACATCACGACACTGGAAGAGGAAAGTCTGGAGAATGCTTCTTACTTTGGACGTATCTTTGCTCACACAGGCGGTCTGAGCAGTGCTGTGAAGCAGGGAATGAAAGAACAGGGTGCAGAGGACTTCGAATTGAAGCCGGTTGTCTGCGATGGTATTGAAGAATGTAAGATTGCGCTGTTGAAGCTGCGCAGAAATATGTTGGATGGAAACTTCATGGAGGGCATGGCATGTCAGGGTGGCTGTGTCAACGGAAACGGAAATCTGACGCATATGGCGAAGAGCCGTATGGATGTTGAAAAATATGGTAAGGAAGCTGCTGATAAGACGATTGAAGGTGCGATATCAGAGTTTCACCTGCAATAAAATGTAACAGGGGGAAAAACCGTGGATCAAGTACAGGAAAGTTATGACGAATTTAATTTGAATTTCAGAATAGAAGATACCGTGATCGTAAATCAGACAGAGATGGAAGGATTTAATGCATTTTTCCTTGGAAACCAGTCCACCTGTCAGCAGAGTGTTGTAGAGGGCGTGCGTGTTCTGTCTTACAAGATTCCTGCAACGTTGCCGCTCGGTCAGTTCTTGAAGAAGCAGTTGTACAAGGGCGAGTTTCTTTCGATCTTGTCGAATATATTGAATCAGTTGTTGTATTTTGAAGACCGCAATATGCCAATCAAGAAAGTACTTCTGAACACGAAGTATATGTATATTGAACTGTCCAATCTGCATGTACAGTTGATCTACATGCCGATTGAGAAGGAATTTACAGACTGCAATGTCTGTGAGTTTGTACAGAATTTCATCAGCAAGATCCGGTTTGCAGATATGCAGTGTGTCAATTGTGTTGACCAGATCCTGCATTATTTGGATAGCCGGTTAATGTTCTCTTTGCGTGAGTTCTATACATTCATTATTGAATTGCAGAAAGAAGATATTTTGAAGGATGATATTGATCTTGGCGAGGGCGAGACAACTGTCTTACAGCAGATGAGTTACAACAATATCACTCCATATCTCGTTCGTTCCAGAACGAACGCGCTGATTCCGATTGAGAAGACAGAGTTCTTAGTAGGAAAGTCTTCGGAATGTGATTATCAGATTCCAGATAACCGGAAGGTAAGCCGGAAGCATTGCAGTTTCCGTATCAGCAATGGAGAATGTTATATCCGTGATGAGAACTCAACAAACCATACTTATGTGAATGGAAAGATGATCCAGCCGGGATTTGATGTCATGCTGAAAAATGATGACTATATCCGTATGGGTGATGAAGAGTTTAAGTATTGGGTACGATAATTTAATACGCTTTCTCATTTTAGAGCTGCATGATGTGTGAACGTCATGCAGCTCTCCCTTTTTCAGATAGTAAATTTTCACTCACTTATTGCAGAATGCAAATAATAAATATATAATGAAACTTGTATGTTGATTCAAAAGATGGGGGTGCAAAAGATGCAGCATGAATATAACGTTCTTAAATTCATAAAAGCAGATGTATGCACAACCGTTCACCCGATAAGAACAAATGTTCTTCGGGGGGGGGTACTGCTTAGACGATAATTTACTGCAGAATGCAGTTTCTTTGCAGTCACTGAGAAATCAGGATACAGCATCATTATTTCCATTTCAAAATATCAGCAAACGGAAAAAACTTCATAGAGACATAGTACGAGATCAGGCAGAACAGGGATGCAGGAGCAGTCGATGTGTGCGTGGTGTTTTTTGCGTGCAATTTTTTTGGTGGAAGGGATAAAAGAAAGGGAGGAAAAAGATGCAAAAAAGAAAAAGAAGAGCATCGGTATTGGCTGTGTTACTCGCACTTTTGTGCGTGATCTCTAGTATGTCGGTGTTCAAAGTAGACGTGAAAGCGGAAGAATCTGCTATGAAAACAGAAGATGGAAGATTCGAATATGTGGAAGACACGGAAAATGGCGGATATATGATTTATGATTATTTGCTGAATGAAGATGCCGTGGAGATTCCCGCAGAGATTAATGGAAAGCCAGTTACATCGATTGATCAATATTCGTTTTATCAAAAAACAATGACGAGTGTCACGATTCCAGATACTGTTAAGAAAATAGGGAAAAGTGCGTTTTACGAATGTAAAAATTTGAAAAACGTACACATTCCAGATAGTGTAACAGATTTAGAACCACGCTCATTTGGCGATTGCGATGAATTAACATCGTTCAATATTCCGAAGGGAATTACAGAAATCCCGGCATATGCATTTGAATGGGCTAATATTACATCACTTGACATTCCAGACAATATCACAAAGATTGGTGAAGGTGCATTTGGATTTTGTAAAAATTTGACATCATTAACAATTCCGGACTCTGTGACTGAGATTGATGCAAAGGCATTTCAGAGCTGTAAGGGATTGAAGTCGTTTGAAGTACCAAAGAATGTGACGAAGCTTAGCGGAAATGCATTTATGAGCAGTGGAATTACAACGCTTACGGTTTCACCTGAAAACCCTGTATATGATAGTCGTGATAATTGTAATGCAGTCATCGAGACAGATACGGATAAGCTGATAATAGGAATCTATGGAACAAAAATCCCAGAAACGATAAGAACGATTGGAAGTCATGCGTTTGAAAGTAGTCATGAGCTGAGTACACTTGAAATCCCTGTTGGTGTGACAACCATTGAAGACTATGCATTTGACGAATGTGGTAGCTTAGCGAATTTGACGATTCCAAAGACGGTAAAAAGTATTGGTAAAAATTTATGTTGCCAAACAAGATGGAATTCTGACTTAGGACATTCTGTAACGTCAGTAAGTGAATTTTTAACCATTAACTGTGTAGAAAATAGTGCTGCTCATAAATATGCACAGGAAAACGGTTATCATTTCAATTTAATCAGTGATGATGACGAAACGATTTATGCAGATGATTTAAAAGTAACTGCAGATGTAGATGAGACAAAATTGAAGGTTGGAGACACCTTTAAAGTAACAGGAACGGTACTTCCGGAAAATGCAACAAACAAAGGTGTTAACTATCTTAGTGCAAATCAAGATATTGTTACAATAGATTCGAGAACTGGTGAAGCAAAGGCAGTTGGAGTAGGAAAAACTTATGTATTAGCCCGTTCGAATGATGGAAAACGTACACAACGTTTTTATGTAACAGTTACAAAGGCAACTCCGACCCCAGATCCAACTCCAGATCCAGATCCAACCCCAGACCCAGATCCGACACCAACGCCAGATGTTACAACCCGTTATACAACGCACGTACAGACCTACGGCTGGCAGGGTGATGAGAATAACACAAGCAAGTGGTTTACAAATGGTAGAATGGCTGGTACTTCCGGACAGGCAAAGCGTCTGGAGGGTATCAAGATTTCCGTCAGCGGAAACGTAAACCTTGGCATCCAGTACACAACCCATTGCCAGAGCTACGGCTGGTTACCTTGGTCGGCAAATGGCGAGATGAACGGAACCGAAGGCGAGGCAAAGAGACTGGAGGCAATCAAGATTCAGCTCACAGGCGCTGATAAAGAGAAGTACGACGTTTATTACAGAGTGCATGCACAGTCTTACGGCTGGCTTGGCTGGGCGAAGAATGGTGCACCATCCGGAACTGCCGGTTATGCAAAGAGACTGGAAGGTATCCAGATCGTTGTATTGAAGAAGGGTGCATCAGCGCCGGGATTAAATTATGCAGGAGTGAATGCAACTTCTGGCGTACATCAGGCAAAGAGTTATATTGCAAAGGCTGGTTCTTCACCGGTGGTTGGAAATCAGGCAACGTCTAATACCAACCCAAGTGTGGCAGGTGAGAGAAATGTAAATATTGCATACCGGACACATGTACAGACATACGGCTGGCAGGGATGGAAGTACAACGGACAGATGAGTGGTACTTCTGGACAGGCAAAGAGACTCGAAGGCATCAACATCAAGCTCACGAACAAGCCATACAGTGGAAGCATTGTTTACACAACCCATGTACAGACCTATGGCTGGCAGGGAAATGAGAACAATCAGAACACATGGAGACACGATGGACAGATGAGTGGTACTTCCGGAGAGGCAAAGCGTCTGGAAGCAATCCGTATCAATCTGACTGGCGAGATGGCAGCGCATTACGATGTTTATTATCGTGTACATGCACAGACCTATGGTTGGTTGAACTGGGCAAAGAACGGCGAAGCAGCAGGAACTGCAGGACTTGCAAAACGTCTGGAAGGTATCCAGATCGTGCTTGTACCGAAGAACGGCAAGGCTCCAGCAACGAGATATCAGGGTATTACCAGTGTGAGAACACAGGCATATATCAAGAAATAATCAATAATAGAAATATAGAAAATGGGTTCCATGAAAGATCTTTCATGGAACCTGTTTTTTATTCGTTCGACAGATAATGCCGCATGGATTTTAAAGCATTTTTTTCTAATCGGCTGACCTGTGCCTGTGAGATCGCAATCTCATCGGCAACTTCCGTCTGTGTTTTACCTTCAAAAAAACGCAGGCGGATGATATTTAATTCCCGCTCGTCGAGCCGTTGCATCGCTTCCTGTAAAGCAAGCGACTGCACCCAGTTTTCTTCTTTGTTCTTTTTGTCTTTGACTTGATCCATCAGATATAAGACATCCTGCCCCTCCTGATATATTGGCTCAAACAGGGACATTGGTGTGGCAATCGCATCTAAGGCGGTCACAATATCTTCTTTTGGAAGCTCTAATTCTTTGGCAATCTCGTCAACCGTTGGTTCGCGGTCGTTTTTCTTTGTCAGGATATCCCGCGTGTAGATTGCTTTGTAGGCGATGTCCCGGAGCGAGCGCGAGACACGGATCGTGTTGTTGTCGCGCATGTAGCGGCGGCATTCACCGATTATCATAGGTATGGCATATAGTACGTTCTGATACGCCGTATTTACTACACTTTTTAATATAATAATTTATTTCGATGTCGCTAAAGTGTCATATATTTGTCGCTTTAAGCGTCTTTTTTTATGCAAAAATTAAATCATAAAGGAGTGATACTTTATGTTTACGGACGAGATTTTAACAAAAATATTTGCGCATCCAGCAATTATGAAGCTGGACTTAAATACACAATCGGCGGTCGTTCACGCGATCGAAAACATTATGGACGAGGAGGAAAAGCAAAATGCAGATGAATCCGTATCAGATGCCACAGGTGAATAGTTATGCGCCACAGTATCAACAATATCAACAGGCGTATAACCCTATGCAGAACATTCAGAGATTCCAGCAACAGCAACAGCCGGAGCAGATTCAACAGGGAATATTCGGTAAAGTCGTGCAGTCACAAGATTCTATCGTTGCCAATGATGTTCCGATGAATGGAAGCGTTGCATTTTTCCCAAAGAGTGACTTGTCGGAGATTTACGCGAAGCAATGGAGCGCAGATGGAACAATCTCTACAATGGTTTTTAAACCGATTCAAAATGATAACCATAACAAGTTATCACAAGATACAGAAAAATTGAAAATAGGGCTATCAGACGAAGCCACAGAGATATTTAACAAGCACTTTGACACATTGTTTTCGAAGATGGAAGAACTTGAAAAGAAAATTGACGAGAAATCTTTGACTAAGACTAATGCAAGAACAAAAGTTAGTCAAGATTAGTCTTAGTTTAGTCATATATTAGTCATAAAAAGTAATAGGATGGTGGTTTTATGATGAATCAAGGAATTATGCAGGCAATAAATAAATTAAAGGCAATCAAAAATCCGCAACAGGCGGCTATGCAAAGCCTTCAAAATGCGGCAAGTCAAGGAAACCAGATGGCAAGTAGCATTTTGCAAAATATTCAATCCGGCAATATGGCTGGAGTGGAGCAAACGCTTAATAACTTTATGGGCGAAAATGGAATCAGCATGAACGACATAAATCAAATGTTTAGATAAATCTAGTACATATTAGGGTTTTGTCCGGACAGAGTAAAAACCAAGGTTCCCTATTTGTAAATAAACAAATGGAGGTAAACTAATATGTTTAGTAACGGAGTAAGCCTTGCTGACATCGCGGCAGTAACAGGCAACAACAGAGACAATGATGGTATGTGGGGCAATGGCGCATGGTGGATTGTCATTCTTCTTATCTTCGGTTGGGGCGGTTTTGGCAACAACGGATGGGGAAATGGAAATGGAATGGGTTCTACATCCGCCGCTTATACAGACAGCGCAATTCAGCGCGGATTTGACAATCAGGCTGTTATCAGCAAACTTGATGGAATCACAAACGGTCTGTGCGATGGATTCTATGCTGTAAACAACAGTATGCTTACAGGTTTCAACGGAATCAACACCAATATCATGCAGACAGGCTATGGCATCCAGCAGGCAATCAACGCTGACACAATCGCAAATATGCAGAACACAAATGCATTGCAGGCACAGCTTGCAAACTGTTGCTGTGAAACTCGTGAAGCTATTCAGGGCGTAAACTACAATATGGCAACTAACACTTGTGCATTGCAGAACGCAATGAATAACAACACAAGAGATATTATCGACAGCCAGCAGGCAGGAACAAGAGCAATTCTTGACTACTTATGTGCAAAAGAAAATGCGGATTTGAGAGATAAGGTACAAAAGCTTGAACTTTCTGCTTCACAGGACAGACAGAATGCACTTCTGACTACTGCAATGACGGCACAGACACAGCAGATCGTCAATTCTGTAAATCCGACTGCAGTCCCGGCATATGTCGTTCCAAATCCAAATGCATACGCTTATGGATGCGGATGTAATCAGAGTTGTGGATGCTAAAGGTAGCAGCTAAAATTAGCAGCTAAAAGTAGCAGCTACGCAAAAATGAATAATTGAGTATCTTAATTGAGTTTAACTCGATTATGTCTGCTATGCAGTATTACTTATAAACCAAGGGCAGACTATAACGTTTGCCCTTTATTTTTGAAAGAGAGGTAAATAATTATGGCAGAATTTACAGGAATTGCATTACAAACTGTTGCAGCAGGAGAAGATGTCGCTTTGACAGAAACACCTGTATGTGGTAGCAAGTGCATTGTTCATAGACAGGGAAGTGGAATTGTCAAGTTGAGAGGAATTACAAACCAGTGCAGAGCAAGATTTCTTGCATCGTATTCCGGAAACATTCAGATTCCGACAGGCGGTACGGTTGGAGCTATTTCACTTGCGCTTGCGGTAGATGGCGAGCCTTTGCAATCAACAAGAATGGTTGTAACACCGGCAGCGGTTGAAAATTTATTTAATGTTTCGGCGCAAGCATATATCGACGTTCCTTGCGGATGTTGCAGTACGGTAGCGGTGCAAAATACATCTACACAGGCTATTGAGGTTCAGAACAGTAATTTAATTGTTGTTCGTGAAGCGTAGGAGGTGATCTGTATGCATGAGTTTGCAAAGAAAATTATGGAATGCGTAAAAACGAACGCTGAATCTATCGGTCTTGACAATTTCAGCGGTCAAAGCCTTGACGACTTAAAGGATTGGACGGAGATTGCAAAAAACATTGTCTGCTATGACAAAGACTACAAAATTGTGGAAGCAATGAAAAAGTCAGAAGATAATGAGGATATTATGCGTATGCTTGAACAGTACGAAGATTATCCGGAACGCAGATTCTACGATCACTATAGATATGCAGATGGAAGATTCGCACCGAAAGGACGTGGAACGTATCAGCGTGGGTATAGTGAGCCGTATTACCACATGACACCGGAAATGTATCGTGATATGGATAGAGATTCGCGTGGCAGAATGTATTACACGGGAACAAACATGAACGATGGTGGAACAAGTAATTCGCGCATGAGCGAGAGTAATTACGACCGCGCAAAACGTAATTACACGGAAACAAAAGAAATGCACCGCGCAAATACGCCACAGGACAAGGAAGCAAAGATGCGTGAGCTTGAAAAGTACATGAAGGAGCTTTCAGCAGACATTACAGATTTGATGTCCGGTATGTCACAGGAAGAAATGAACATGGCGAAGTCAAAACTTACGACACTTGTAAGCAAGATGTAATTTACACAACAGGCTATGGGTGTAACGCTCATAGCCTTATTTGAGGTATATAGAAATGGTATTCACAATAAATGGGGAAAATTGGATATTGCAATTTGTACGTCCGAATAGCGAAAAATTGCGGCGATCTGATGGCGTATATACGTTGGGCGTTACCGACAATAATACCAAGAAGGTTAGCATTGCAAGAGGTATGTCTGATTATATGACAAACAAGGTGCTTTGCCATGAATTAGTTCATTGCTATTCGTTCTCTTATGATTGCCATATTGATATGCCGACAGAAGAGATAATCGCTGATTTTATGTCTCTTTATGGTAGAGATATTATATACCTTGCCGATAGTATTATGAGTAATTTTATGGAGAAAAGATATGGATAAGATAGATGAAATGCTTAAATATGTTCGCCGGACAAACCCGGAAATGACGCGTGATAAGTTGATAGAAGAGTTGGGAAAATGCGATTATTCTGCAAAATCTTTAATATTTGGATTTCAAAATGTGTCGGATGGGTCTGCGAGAATTTAATATCCCCCTATGTTATAGGAAATTGCCACGACCAAAGAAAAATAATTTTCAGAATTTTTTCAAAAAAATTTCGATTTTCTAAATTTTAGTCCAGCAGAATTTGAACGCCCCTATGTTTCCTAAATATTCCCACGACCATCAAAAAATTTTTTCACAGATTTTGGCCGGAAATTTCACGATTTCACAATTTCAATGCCTGTTTTTTGATCTCCACCTGTCGGATGATCTTGGGCGATCTATTCCGGAGCCTGTCCGTGCTCGTGCTGATCGTTTGCGCTGATCTTTTGCGGATCGCTGGCATATTGCAAGAATTCCAGATATACCGCTGCGCCGGTTTGGGTGTCCTGATCTTCCGACATGCTCCGGCGATGGAATCCGGGCGCACTTCTCCGGGTGTCTGTCTTGCTGATCTTGTCCGGGCGTGGTTGCAGAATTTCAAAGCGCACAAATTAAAGGATATCACATGCGAATATTTGCACCTGTGAACGCGTAGAACGCCCACAGAGCCACGCAAACCATACAAAGCATATAAACGCACGCTTATAGATATAATTAAGGATATAATATGCCTATTGTTTGGAATTGTCAAGGCACGAAAAGAAGCCGGATAACTCCGGCTATTGCTTTTCATATTCTTTTATTGATTCATCAACGCGATCAAATGCGCGCATGATGTCCGCGTTCGCTTTGCTTCCGCTTATTTCTCCGCGTTTCAAAGCATCCAAGGATGCTATAATATCCTTGTATTGCTTGTTTGCTTCTTTTAGCAATTTATCGCATTTCATAATAAAACCCCCTTTATTTTAATATAACACGCCCAAAAAAGAGCGAAAACAACCGCCCGGAATCGAACCGGGCGCAATGCTCCAAGGTTGCTATATTGCTTTTTTATATCCGTTTTCGCTGGCGTATTTTTCCAGGTTTTCCAACGTGTCAAAAAATTTTACCGTGAATCCAACCGCCTTTGTAATTCTTTCTATCGAATATCTGCCAAAATCCCACAAACAAGCATAAAAAATCATGTTTCCTTTTTTCAATAAAAACAGTTTTTTCATAGAAAACACCTCCATATTTCAATTATTCCCAATTCCGGGAAAAACCGCCGCCGGTATCGCTCCGGCGTGCATCCTCTGCGGCGGTTAGCTTTACAGATCTTTCTTTCTCTTTACATCCTTTACACTGTGCGGATATTCTCGCATCATCTGGAATGCTTTGAGGTTGTCGGCTGGTACTTCGTAGCCGTTAGCGCGGAGAAGATCGGCGGCAGTTTGTAAATATGCGTTTTCATAGCCGTATTTAATGCCGCTTTTTAACTCTTCACCGTTTACAATAACAGTTGCCGTGTGATATGTGTTACCGTATGACTTCTGAAACCATCTTTTTCCAATAACTTCCAATGTGTTGATTTTTTTCATAATCTTGTACCATTTCGGGAATTGTGCTATAATTCCCTTACCTTTCTTTTTTGATTGGTGGCGGCTGTGCTTGGTAGGCGTGCCGCCTTTTTTAGTCTGCCATCATCAGAGCCGGGAGACCATCCCACGGCTGACGCTCCAAGGTCGGAGCGTTTCGGCTAATCAATAAATTTTTCTAACTGTTCATCCGTCATTCTTTCAACTTCTTTTCTTGCTGTGATCGGTTCAATTCCTAATTCTCCGACCATGAAAGCAAATACCATATTTTCTAAAATAGATCTTTCCATGTCTTATGCCTCCTTTACTATGAAATCCTTTTCAGCTCTGCGCGCCTGCGCTGGTGTCATTGTTACGACTCCTATAATTGCCTGTGTTGTTTTGTCTGTGATCTTGTAATTTTTCATATTTGATTTCTTCCTTTCGTTTGGTGCTTGGTTTCTTAACTTGGTTATAGTATAACGCTATCGTTATATTATTACAAGATGGAATAATGCATAAATATATAACGCTATCATTATATATTCATTGTGCAATATGTATAAAGCTATCTTTATATGCTGTTTTCTTTCCATATTATATAGTGGCGTTATAATAACGATATCTTTATAAAAGCATTGACATATATATATAGTAGCGTTATAATAACGATATCATTATATAGGAAGGTGGCGTTATTATGGCAACAAAGGCGCAAGCAAAAGCAACCGCTAAATATGAAAAAAACGCATATTTCAAGGCTCTTGTAAGATTCAAAAAAGAAGACGAAGAGCGGATCAGAGCGGCAGCAGGAGAAAGCCTGAACGGATTTATAGTTAAATGTGTGCTTGACCACTTAGAAGATCAGCAAAAAATCACAGAAGATCAAGCGGATCAAGGCGATCCGGGGAAATGTCCGTTTATGGATTAAAAAAGATGGAAAAACTATTGACATAATATAACGATAGCGTTATAATAAGATCAAACAAAAACGAAAGGCAGCCGAACGGCTGGAGGGTGGTAATTATGAAATACGAAGAAATGACGATGGACCAGATCGACGAGATCACGAGAAGGGGCGGCGATCAGCTCCGGAAACTCAACAAAGCGGTTGCTGATTATCTGGACGGGTTGAAACTAAGCGACAAAGCACGCGAGCAGATCAGCCAGACAGATTTTAATAATATGGCGGATGTGTTCGGTGGTTGCTTCACTTCTGAAGAAGTGGAAGAAGTAGCTAAACAGGCTTATAAAATGACCTTTGAAGAGTTCCAAGCGGAAGCGTTGGAGGGTAATGGTGTAGAAAATGACGCCGGGCAGGTTTGGGTAAACGTCAACGGCGAGCAATACACGGTTGATGTTGATGATGTGCTTGATCACGAAGAGAAAGAAGCATTTGAGGCATCGGCATACCTTGAAAGCCATCTTGACGCGGAAGCGTGGGATGATCTGTATCAACAGTATTTAGAAGATTAGGGAAAATACAGGAAAGCGACTATGATAGTCGCTTTTTTGTTTATATACAAATATATGCCTGATAGATACAAAAGCCATATATACAAGATATAGAGCCTATAATGGTATAAATTATTGACATATACTTGATATAGTGGTATAGTATAGCCAATTTATAAAGCTTGTATATAGTTGTTATATGCGGATGTGCCCGGAGCATATGAACAACCAAGCCAAGGCAAGAGGGCGCTATATGAACGTTCGCCGGTTAGATTTATTTCTAGCCGGCTTTTTTATTTGCCGGAGATCAGGAAGGGAGACGCGAACATGACGAAGATCAAGGAGCAGGAAAGCGAATATGCGCAGGCGATTACATGCGTTGAGGATATGCCAGCGGTCGCTTCTGACATAGTATCCAAATATTGTGATGTGAATAGTGTAGATGAATCAGATATATATCCAAGTATTTGGAATGACATTATCACAGAATTATATATTAAATTATTTAGACCGTGTAATAGATTATTAAAGACAGATAGTAATATGTATAATCAATATGATGTAGATAAAGTATTGTATATATATAATAATATATATAAAAGATTATGCAATAAACATTGTCAAGAGATATCACAAAAAGGATTTATAGATATGTCTGGGATAGATAAGCAAACTCTGTATAATTGGAAGGCGCCAAGCTCTTCAAGTTTCGACTTGCAAGAAAAAATCATGGAAGACAACGAAGAAAGCCTTTTTTCGCTCATGAAAGACCGGCGCAATAGCCCGCTGAAGATACTTCCGAAGCTGAACAAGGTCCATGGCTGGAGTATGCCAGGAGCGAGAGACAGAGCCGACACGAAACAAGCCTTAACCGCTGCTGATCTTCCGCAGTTAGGCAAGCAACTACAAGATATAGCGCAGATAGAAGCAAAACCACAAGATATAGTTGTTGATAGTGTAAAAACAGAGTGTACTTAGTTTTTACAATCGGATTTCCTGTTTTATTTGTGCAATTTGACGATAGAAAAACGGCAGTAGATCAGCTCCAACAGATCAGCCGGCAGGGGGTGGGGGTTTGACAGGACCAGTGAAACACCTCTACTAAGCACCACAAACATTTTTCAAAACAAAAAGCCCTATTATATATAATATAAATATATAGAACCATTACACATACACATATAATAAATAATTAAATTATATAAATGTAATGCATATATGATTGTTATATATAAGGGTTTTACAGGCAACGTAAAAGGAGTGAATAAACATGAATGAAGGCTACGGAACAGCATTTTGATTTCTAAAAATTTTCAAAAAAATAAAAAAGGGTTGATTTAATGGGAGATTAAAGATGAAATTGTTTTCAAAGCGCAAAAATAAAAATTCAGAAATTGAAAATCGAGAAGTACGAGACAACAAAGAGGCTGAACCTCGTACAACAATTATTCACTCACAACGCATTTGTAATGGACTTCTTTACAGCACAGAAGATTCAGAGTTAGTTGTTTGTTGGAAACATTCGGATTCTTGTGAAGAAGAAAAATCTGCATTATTCAGAACCAAAAACGGAAGATGGTTTCGTTGTTTACAAAAAACAAAGAAATATGTGAGCTTCAACCTTGATATATGCAAATACATTGTTTATAAAAAAACAATCAGTTATTCAAATATTATTCCAATCAACGAAGATTATGCAAAACGAACAGTTGGCGATTATTACGTTCAGAAATATCTGGAGCTGTGGGGAGACGAGGTGGAAGAAGCATGATTAAAATAATTGAACGTGGGAAATATGAACAGATCAGATGCAATGGATGCAATGCACTTTTAAGGTTTAATTGGGCGGATGTTTCTGATCGCTGGACGATTAAATGTCCTTGCTGTCAAGATGATATTTCTGTTCGTAGCAAACTGTATGGAGAAGAAGCATGATAACATATCGAGACATACACCGGATCCGTTCTACAGGATATAAGGTATGTAGAATCACAGATCGGATTTACCTTGTTTCTTTGTATTCGAGACAGGAATACGATGGAAACCCGGTATCAACGATTGTAAAGCGGATTTTATCTCACGTATACGCAATACGGATAGTTAAGAGGTGGATTTAATGAGATTTACAAAACAAAAAATAGACGAAATAAATACAGAAATAAATAAGTTGAACGATAAATTAAAAAACATTTCCGAAAGTATGAATGACATAGTTCGGCTTGTTCTTTCCGAAGGAGAATCCGATTCCACATCAACAAATGATAATGTCAATCATCCTTCGCATTATGAGACAGGAAACTTCGAGTGCATTGATGTAATGATTGAAACACAAGGGAAAGAAGCTGTTATGGACTTCTGTATCTGTAACGCATTTAAGTACATCTACAGGCACAATAACAAAAATGGCGTTGAAGATATTAAAAAAGCAAAGTGGTATCTGGATAAATATATTGAATTGGCAGAAAAATAAAAAAGCCGCTGATTTGCGACTTAATTATCTTTGACATATGACGTTAGAATGTGTATCACGAGATTAGAAAGAGATCTACCTTGTTTTTTTGCAATTTCTTCCAGATCAACACGTAATTCACTTGGAACACGAACTGTTATTTGAGCATCATTTTGCTTTTGCTTTTTAGCCATATATTGCACCTCCATAAGCATAATATAACATAAACGGATAAATATTGCAATGCAAAGCACTGCAAAGCAATAAAAAGCACTGCAAAGCATTGCAAAGCATTACATTTTATGGTATAATACCCATATCAATTAAAGATAAGGGGTGTGTATTTATGATTATAGGCTATGCGAGAGTGTCAACCAAGGAACAGAACCTTGCAAGACAGTTAGAAGCACTGAAAAATGCTGGATGTGAAAAGATTTACATGGATAAGTTATCCGGCAAGGACTTTGAAAGACCTGATTATCAGAAGATGATTTCCAACTTAACAAGCGATGATGTTCTCATTATTCTGTCTATCGACCGGCTCGGAAGAAACTATGACGAGATCATGGATGAATGGCGCAGAATCACTAAGACGATCAAAGCAAACATAAAGGTTCTTGATATGCCATTGCTTGACACGACTATCGGAAGAACCGGAGACTTGACAGATACATTTATCGCTGATCTGGTATTACAGATTCTTTCTTATGTTGCGAATCTCGAAAGAGAACATATCAGAGAGAGGCAGGCAGAAGGAATCGCTATTGCAAAGAAAGAAGGCAAATACAAGGGCGGCACAAAGAAAACTGTAGATAGTGAATTGCTTGACAGCAATTTGATTCTTTACAGGTCCGGTAAGATCACCAAGTCTGCATTTGCGAAGAATATCGGTGTATCACGACCGACTTTAGACAGAATTTTGTCTGAATACGCTGCATAAGCGTTTTATGCTCTATCGCCAAATGGTAAGGCACAGGACTTTGACTCCTGCATTTGTTGGTTCGAATCCAACTAGGGCAGTTTGGATTCTTAATGTTTTTCATTTTAGGATCCTCCTTTCGTAACCCACTAGCGGAATGCTGATTAAAGAGCCGCCACAAGGCTCGGTGGGTTTTGCCGGTTGAATACCGGCATGTATAAACCCCTTTTATCCCATGGGGGGAACACACATTTCTCCTTTGCGCATTTCCCCTACCCAAGAGGATGCGCACACGAAGCATAGATCAATGGCAGATCATACGGTTTTACACACCCCACGTTTTCCCGTAAATTCCGGTTCGATTCCGGGTGCTTCGTATCTCACAACCTGCATACCCAGGAATACGTTTTGACGCAACAAACTATTTTTTATCGGGTTGTGAGTGTAATATCTTGTCTGATTCTATGTCACTGATTCGCGATAATTGACTAACGAACAGTCTTGGATTTTGCGTGGTGTTCACGCGTGCGCCACACAATTTCGACTAACACGCGGCGAAAAAAGTCGCTTCGACATGTAGTGTAATTGGCTAGCATAATTCGCATATTGCGATATAGGTGGAGTTCGAATCTTCCGTGTCGATTCCCTTGCAAAGGGACATTTTTTGTTTCTCCCAATGTTGTGGAATCCAACCATGCACATTTTCGGATGTGCATACCGCCTGTGACGGTATTTTGCCGATATGGGATAATGGTATTCCAATAGCTTGCTAAGCTATCCAACATATAAATGTTGTTCGTGTTCGATTCACGATGTCGGCGTTTTCACATGTAAACTGAAAAGGGGAATAAGTTGTTGGTTATCTTTGTTTCTCTAAAACCATCTACATGTGAGTTGATGCGTGGCGGAATAGGTAAACGCTTAAGCATAAGGCAATCCACACTTCGGTTAGGAACAAGTTGCTGAATTAAAAAGACAGCAAAGGAACCTGTATAGGGTGTTACCTGTTGCAAAAGTGGTTGCTATGTGTGGTGCAAATCCACACCGCATCAATAGTCCGGTCCATTACCGGATAGGCAGGCGTTGCGGTATTCCCTGCCGAAATTAAAAATGTCGATATAGGTTGCTTGACAGTCGAACATGGACAAGTGGTAATAAGTGGTCGGATGATACTTTCCTATATCGGAAACCGCACATTGTAGCATATCTCAATGGGAGAGTGGCGTGCGCACAGAAAACAACGATGAAAGCCGGATGGTGGTTCGAATCCACCTGCTACACTTAACAGCAAACTAGCTTGACGAAGCGAAAAGCGGAACTGTGACCGCCTGTTTGCTGATTTGTTGTTCACAGGTTCTAAGCACAAGTGGAGTGCTGTTATCTTTCACAGGAGGTAATATAAAATGAATTTGAGAGATTTATTTATAGATAAGTCAAAGACACTTATTGTAAATACAGATTTAGCACTTGTATTGGGCGATCTGAACGAAGCAATAATTCTTAATCAGTTAAATTATTGGCTTGAAATCAACAAAAAGGCTGACAAGAATTTTATTGATGGCAAATATTGGGTTTATAACTCTTACGCAGAGTGGAGAGAAAATGATTTTCCTTATTGGAGTGAAAAAACAATACAAAGAACCTTCACACGGCTTGAAAACAAAGGAATCGTCATTTCTGCAAATTATAACAAGATGTGCATTGATAAAACAAAGTGGTATTCAATAGATTTTGAAGTGCTTGAAGAGATGATAAAGGCTTATGATTCTAATAAAATCTCCGAAGAGGACAAAATGTCCTGTCGAGAAGGACAATATGACAGACCAATACCAAAGAATACTACTAAAGATTACTCTTATGCTTTTTCTAAAGAAAAAGGAACATTATGCTTTTCTGACGAAAAGGCGGTTGGGCAAAGCAATGTTAAATATCGGATAGAGGATGTTCCTTATCTCGTCGGTCAATATGCAGAACCGAACACGTTAGGAAGCCAAATAATCGACCTTAGAAACATTATCCTATATTTTATCAGCAGATACGAAGAAGAATCGGATATAAGGCATATAGATGTATCAGACAGCGCAATTAAGAGTATCGTCGATGCATATTTCCATCCGACCGGTAAAGTAGTTGATTGTGAAGCAGAAGATTATATGTGGATGATTGATGATTACTTCGCAACCGACTACAAGATGAATGGCAGGCGCGTGTCTAAGAGCTTGCAGCATTTCTTTTCCGGGAAGATCAGAGAGAATATTTACATGAAACGAATATAGGAGTGAGAGATATGTGTGACTTATGTAGAAAAATAGTTGATGTTAAAACAGGATTTTTGGATGCACTTATGACGCAAGAGGATTTTATTGCGAATGAAAATGGAACAATTTTCTTGTACATAAATACAGGCGATAGCGGATGTCCTGGAACGATAGATGTAAATTATTGCCCTGTGTGCGGTAGAAAGCTGGTGGAAAATAAATGAAGAAAATACCAACATTGTTTGAAAGAGTATATGAAAATCATAAAATCGTAGACATACTTCCGAATGTTGTACAAGGCATGGAGTGGGTGCTTAAAGGGGAAGGCATAGCAACCTTAAAAGTTGATGGCTCATGTTGCGCGATCATAAACGGAGAATTTTATAAGCGGTATGATGCGAAAAGAGGTAAACCAATTCCCGAAGGTGCTATTAAATGTCAAGAAGAACCAGATCCAATAACCGGTCACTTTCCATGTTGGGTGAAGGTTGACAAAAATAAACCGGAAGATAAATGGTTTAGGGAAGCATACAAGAACGCTATTGATAGTGGAAAAATTGAAACCACTAATAGCGGATTGGCGAGCGGAAAAATAAGCGAACACAGAGAGTTTATTTATCCCAAAATGCAAGATGGCACTTATGAAGCGATTGGAGTTCATTTTCAAGGAAATCCATATGATTTACGATCTGATACGATAGTAAAACACGGAACGATAATCATAGATGTTGAAAGAACATTCGATGGAATTAAGAAATATCTGTCAGACCATTATATTGAGGGCATTGTATTCTGGCTTGATGGAGAGCCAAGATGCAAAATCAAGCGTTCTGATTTTGAATTTGAGTGGGGAAATAAGAAATGAAAACACTAATTGATTTTATCAAAAATCTGAAATCTTTTTATCGGTTTTATAAAAATTATGAGTATAACGGTGCTGAATGTGAGTTCATTATCGAAAATTATCAAAAAGTATTATGCAGCAGAACAAAAACTATGAGTAAGCCGACATATTATGCAAATTCAGTTATCGGAGAAATGGATAGGTGGTACGAAGATAGTTGGAAACAAATGTACAAATGCCAACCAATTGAGAAGTTTTAAGGAGTGATGATATGGACTACCAAGACACAATTAAGAAAATGGAAAAAGAAATAGCAAGACTTCGAAAAGAATTAGACGAAGCCAAGTCAGGAATAGAAACATCACAGAACGAGTCTCTTATTTACGATGATACGACGAAAATAGATATTCTTGGAACAGAATACAGAATTGAAATCCACAAAGTATCAGAGGACAGTTTCATGGAGGAAAAAAGTCTTGCAGGCTATTGTGAAGAAGAAAACAAGTTGATTGTAGTTGCCGATATGTCCGAAGAAAAATATTTTGCAGGCATGGACGAAAAAGCGCAGGAAACATATCGCAAAAAGACCTTAAGACATGAAATTATGCACGCTTTTCTGAATGAGAGCGGGCTGTCTGATAGTTCAAATCGGTTTGATGGTGCATGGGCAAAGAATGAGGAAATGGTTGACTGGTTTGCAATTCAAACCCCGAAAATCTTTTCTACGTTCAAGAAAATGAATATTTTTTAAACATGTATTACCGGCTGCAGATTGATTGTAGTCGCTACCCTAAAACAGTTATAGGCAGAGATTTCTTTTCGGCATCTCTGCTTGAATGAGCGGAGGTGCTTTTCTTTATGGCATCTAAAGAGTTAATCAACACAGTAAATCAATATGACAATTTTATAAAGACACATCTTGTCGATGAATCCGTAATATCTGCTTACGTAGAAGCCTGTAAGGTAGCTATCAATGGCGAAAAGGATATTGAGTATGGGTTACAACTCACAAATCGGTCTAAGGGAATTATAGAGCAGTTCTGCATGAAACAAACAGGCGGAACTATATGGGATTTAGAGAAATATGCACAAGAACATAATACGCCATATGACCTGATAGACAAATATTATGAACTTCTAAAATTGGAAAGCTATTACAATTTCGAGAGCTTTATGTATTACATGGAGCGTAAACGTAATTGGAGCAAGCGGTTTTATTATCCAAGAAGAAAGACTTTGAAGGTTGTTGTAAATGACCTTGAAGATTTGGAAAACAGAAAGATCAAATTTTACGGCTTGTCAATGCCATCCCGTGTAGGAAAATCAACAATATGTATATTCTTCCTTGCTTGGGTTGCAATGCGTAGACCAAATAGCCACTCTGCAATGGGCGGACACTCTGGAATCCTTGCAAAAGGATTTTATAAGGAACTTATGAATTTGTTTTCGACAGAAGAATATGCATTTGATGAATTATTTTTCTTTTGGAATCCAGAATATGCAAATAAATCTCTTGTAACAGACAAAAGTGCGGATGAGTTTACTATTACATTAGGAGATCCAGATAGATTTGCAACAGTTACTTGCCGAGGCATTGATGGAACATGGACAGGTGCGGTCGATGTATCAAAAGACGGATATTTGTACGTAGATGACCTGGTAAGAGATCGTGAACATTCTCTTAGCCCTACTCGAATGGAAAATACGTATCAAGAATATCTGAATAAGATGGTTGACCGTAAAAATGACGGAGCAAGGGAGCTGATGGTCGGTACATTATGGAACGTTCTTGACCCGCTGGAACGATTACGAAAATCTTATGACGGAAATCCAGAGTACAGATTTAGAAGAATACCGGCACTTGATGAAAACGACGAAAGTAATTTTGATTATGAAATAAATGGTTTTTCTACTGCATACTATAGAGATATGAGGGAGAAACTTGATAAGGCTGAATGGGAAGCTAAATTTATGCAGAGACCATTTGTGCGTGAGGGATTGCTTTTCCCGACGGACGAATTAAGATATTTCAACGGAATATTGCCGGATGGAGATTTTCGCCGTATTGGAGTTGTGGATGTTGCATGGGGCGGCGGAGATAGTCTATCAATGCCGATTGGTGCAGAATACGATAACGGAGATGTATATATTTATGATTGGGTATTCAATAAAGGGGCAAAAGAAGTTACATTGCCTTTGGTGGTAGGAAGAATCATTGGGAACGGAATAAGGCAAACACGATTTGAGGGAAATACAGGTGGAGAATTATACTGCCAATATGTTGATGAAAGGTTGCAGGATCAGAAATATAAATGTTCGTGTACAAGCAGGAAAGCGCCGAATAAAGTCGAAAAGCTATCAAAAATTATAGCGTATTCCGGAGACATCAAACGGAAATTTATTTTCCTTGAATCAAAGAAGGTTACACAGGAACAGTTACAGAAAGATGCAGAATTAGGGGTTGTCCGATATCGAAGAAATGACGAATATCAAGCGGCTATGGATGAATTGACTATGTTCGTATCAATTGGAGAGAACAAACACGATGATGCCGCCGATGGACTTACACAGTTGGAAATGTTTATAGAAAATCCAAATAATCTTGCAACAGCAACAGCAACGGCAAATCCGTTTAGAACAGGAGGCTACTAAATGACAACAGCAAAATATTTATCACAGATAAAAGAATTTGACATTAAAATTGACCGGAAGATTGCAGAAAAAAACAGGCTACGTGAAATTGCCACATCTACAGGTGGGACCGGTGATGGCGAGCGAGTGCAGACTTCTATTAAGCGTGACAAGTTGGGAGATACCGTTGCGAAAATTATTGACACGGAAAAAGAAATCGACCATTTGATTGATATTTACGTGGCAAAGAAGCAAGAAATTATTAAGCAGATCGACCAGATGGAAGATATGGAACAGTATGAGATACTGCATTTATACTTTGTTGACGGATATAACATCAAAGAATGTGCAAAATTTAAAGATTGCAGTACGCGAAAAGTTGATTTGCTCAAATCAAAAGCGATGAAAACATTTGAAAAAATGTTTGGAAGATTATATTATGCGTAAGTTTGCGTACATTTGCGTTATTTTGCGTATGTTTGCATATTGTTTCGCTACAGAACATATAGTATAGTTAAACTGCAAATGTTGTCTAAAGACATTTCAATTTCTTCATATTAAAATCCTTGGAAAAGCATCGTGACGTTATCGCGGTGCTTTTTTAATGCAATTTTTTAGGAGCATAGATGAAAAGTAAAACAATTTACTGTCCGAGGTGCAAACGTAAAGTAGGCATCTATGATGGACGGTCAACGTTCATAATGACATATAGTTGCCGGAAGTGCGGAAAAAGAATTTCTTTCAATCCGGCAGATAATGAGATAAAGATAAAAGACAGACCGCAAAGAGAAGTTTCTAGCGGAGTAACGATTATTTAGGTGTGGCAGAATGAATAACAGAATGTATCTACAAGACCTTGTTCAAGGTCGATACGGAAGAAAAATTGCATATACAAGCGTTGATAAGATAACCGCAGATAATGTTGTCAAAGTCATTGGGGAATGCATTGGAACATTTTACTACAACAAATCTGTTATCCGATATCTTTGGAATTATTACAAGGGAGATCAACCGATTCTGTATAGACAAAAGCTAACAAATGAAGATATCACAAACAGAATCGTGGAAAATCATGCCTACGAAATTGTTCAGTTCAAAGTAGGACAGACATACGGCGAGCCGATTCAATTCATTAGTCGAAAGGATGATGAAGCAATCAACAAGGCTGTGGATATGCTCAACGATTTTATGGCGGATGCCAATAAGCAGGAGAAAGACATTAAAGCTGGAGAGTGGCAATCCGCAACAGGAACATCATTTAAGGCGGCAAGACCTAAAGAAAATTCGGATGTTCCATTTTTAATTGTGGCACCAACGCCGATGAATACTTTCACAATCTATAACGATAGCACAGAAGAGCCGATGCTTTCCGTTCAGGAGTTGAAAGACGAAAACGGAAATTGGTATAAATTAGCATTTTCTGATACGACATCTTATAAGATTCAAGATGGGAAATTGATTGAGAGCAAACTTCACACATACGGAGGAATACCGATTGTTGAGTTTCCTAACAATCACGAAAGAATTTCCGATATCGAGCTTGTTATTGGTATGCTGGATGCGATAAACAATATGCAGTCCAATAGAATGGATGGCGTTGAACAATTTGTGCAGTATTGGATAAAATTCGTGAATTGCCAAATCGACGAGACAGAGTTCGAGAAAATGAAGAAAAGCCATGCTTTGACAGTAAAGTCAAACAATGGAGATAATAAATCCGATGTCGATATTATGACACAGGAATTGAACCAAACACAATGCCAAGTTGCAAAAGATGATATATGGGATAATACACTATCTATTTTGGCAATACCAAACAAACAAGGGAATACCGGCGGAGATACACAAGGAGCCGTAGAACTTCGTAATGGCTGGGACTTCTCTAAGACAAGAGCAAAACTGAAAGACCCTATTGTTAAATCGGCAGAAAAACGGCTTGCAAATGTCGTGTTAAATATCCTTAGAGTAAATGATAACGATCTAAAGTTGTCAATAAGAGATTTTGACGTGCAGATCAATCATAGTCCACAGGATAATATGTACACCAAGGCGCAAACGCTTACAGTATTGCTTCAAGCCGGAATACATCCGCTTATTGCGATAGCAACAGTTGGATTGTGGGGAGACGCAGAAAAGACATTTAACTTGTCGAAACCGTATCTCGAAAATCTGTATAAGACTATTGATGATGCAGAAGCGCAAAAAGCAAAGGCACAAGAAATAGTAGATCAAATGAATAAGAAAGATAAAGCAATTACTGAATAATCGGTAGTTGCTTTTATTTTTATAAATTCGCAAAGCTGTGAGCGTATAAAACAGCAATGTCACTCGGTGTCGTTGCACCGTATAAAAATTCGTATGACATGTCGGAGGTAATTATGACAAGAGAAGAATTGATCGCTATGGGAGTTAGTGACGAAAACGCAGACAAGATCATGGCAGATTATGGAAGCTCAATTCAGAAAGCAAATGCTAAAGCTAATGAGTATAAAGCAAAGGCTGGAACGGCTGATGAATTGCAGAAAAAGCTTGACGAATTAGAAGCCGGTCAGCTGACGGAAGTTGAGAAAGCAAATAAAGCTTTGGAAGCGGCAAATGAACAGATCGCAAAGTTACAGAAGGACAATGCAATTAGAGATCAGAGAGAAGCCGCAATGACTAACTTCAAGATTACGGCTGAGCAGGCAAAGACAGTAGTCAAGGACGATGGAAGACTTGATTATGAATCTCTTGGAAAGATTATGTCCGACAAAGAGACAGCCGCTGCACAAGCAAAGGAACAGGAGATTGCTAAGAATCAAGATGTCCCGGGCGGTGGAAGTGCTGGTGGAAAAGATAAAGATAAGACAGCAGATGTTGAAAATGCAGAAAAAATAACATTTGGCAATCCAGCATCTAATTCAGAAGCAAAAAACAGTTATGTGATTTAACAGGAGGTAGAGACGATGGGAAAACCAATCGTAAGAGATTTTTCTCAGGAAAAAGGAATTTTGAAGTTTTTTCCGTATGAAGGCGCAGCGTGCCTTGTAACACAGGCATCCGTATCAAGTCCAGACGAAAACGGAAGAAAAATTGTAAAAGCTGGCACGCCGTTTCCAAGTAACGACGAAAACTGCGTTGGGTATTTACTCCACGACGTTGATGTTACACAGGGAGATGCCCCAGGAACATACGTATATCAAGGAACGATTGACTGGACTAAGGTTACAGGACTTTCAATTACAGACAAGGCAAGATCGGCAACACCAAGAGTAACATTCTATGGTGCGCCGGCAATTAAAGCTACAACAGAAAGTGTTTAGGAGGTAGAAGAACATGGCATTACCATTATCAGAAGCATTTACAGCGAGAAGCCTCGGCGTGATGTGGGACAATTACCAAAAGACATTAGGTTCTGCCCCTTATCTTGGCAGACAGAAGTTTGGAACGAGAAAGCAGAGTTCTCTTTCTCTTAGATTCATTAAGGGAAAGAACGGACTTCCGGTTTCATTAAAGGCATCAAACTTTGATGCACAGGCAGAGTTGAGAGATGTTGGAGGTTTCTCTGACATTCAAAATGAAATGCCTTTTTACCGGGAATCATATATGGTTACCGAGAGAGAAGAGCAGGACTACGATAACTACAGAAGCGCAGAAAATTCAAGCCTTGCAAATGATGTCCTTAGAGAAATCAGCAAGAAACCTATGAACCTCATCGAGGGTGCGCTTGTTGTACCAGAGAGACAGATTTGGCAGTTGCTTGCACCGGAAGATGGTATTCCAAGAGTAAAGGTCGTTATCGACAACAAGCCATATTATGTTGATTATACATCGGATGAAGGAGCAGAACATAAACAAAATCACTTCAAGGCTATTACAGGAACAAGCACATGGGATAAGCCTTCAACAGCGGCACCTCTTGATGATCTGATTACAGCACGTAGAGATTTCGCAAAGGCTACAGGCTATTCTCTGACAAGATTCACCATGAACACCGAGACATGGGAGATGGTACTCAAGGCAGAGGACACAAAGAAACAGGTGCTTGGTATCACAGCTTATAATGGCGGTATCAGATTGCAGCAGGCACAGGTTACAGAGTATCTTCGTGGATACGGAATCGAGATTGAGGTATACGACAAACTGTATATTGATGAAACCGGAACAACCAAGTATTTTGTGCCAACAGGAATTGTATCTGCACAGACAGCAGGCGTTTTCCTTGGCGATTATGTATTTGGTAAGACACCAGAAGAGAGAAGCGGAAGTCTCACGGACGGAAATCTGTCTATTGTCGAGACAGGTGTATCTGTTTACACATACGCAACAAATCATCCAATCAATACTCATTGCGTAGTATCTATGATTGGTCTGCCTACATTTGAGGGAATGGATAGCGTGCTTGTAATGAAGGTTAAGGAGTAGCCTATGATCGCTGAATACGGCATTAAATATAATGGCGTGTGGTATCAAGCTGGAGATGAGATTGAAGAGGAAGTGGATAAAAACACTTCCTCTGATACTTCTGACTTTATGACGCCGCCGTCAAAAAATTTTACAAAGACAGAAATTAAGCGTATGCCTGTTGGAAATCTTAGAGAACTTGCTTCTGAATACGGAATTGAAGATGCAGAAGAAAAAACAGGCGAAGAGCTGAAAGATTGTTTGATTAGCGTTTTGGGCTTATAGGAGAATAAATATGACAACATTAGAACAAGTCAAAATTCGATTGAAACAATTTCATATGGAGAAAGCTGACGGAAAAGATGTTGTTGTGTTTGATGAAATCGAAAACAATCCGATTATTGAACAACTAATTGAGCAAGCAAAAAAAGATGTTATTGCAAAGCGGTGCTACCCGGATTCTTACACACAGGAAATGATTGAAGAAGATATGAACTTTTTTGAGGGTGTCATAGTAAACCTTGTTGTGTACGACTATTCACAAGCTGGCGAGAACTACATGACAAGCTATTCAGAAAATGGAGTATCACGCCATTGGAGAGATAGAGACAGCTTGTTTGTGGGTGTATATCCGTTTGTAAAGGCATTATAAAAGAAGATTGTGCGTTATTGTGTTTGCAGTGCAGATGCGGTAGCAGGCGGTGTGCATCAAGGGTGGTGGGCGGCACATCAACTAAAAGAAAATAGGAGCTACAGAATGAAAGAGTTTTTGTTACAGACATATACAGTCGTTCTTCCGATAATGCTCGGATATATTGTCTGGCTTCTAAAGCAACAAAAGAAAGATAAGGATGCAAACAGCAAAGGAACAATGTTACTTTTGCGTGTGCAGCTTATAGAGTACCACGATAAATACGTTTCGCTGGGAGAGATACCATCTTACGCATATCAGAATTTCTCTGAAATGTACGACGCTTATCACGCTCTTGGCGGAAACGGAATGATAACAAAAATGTATGAGGAAATTAAGCAAATACACTTAAAGAACGGAGGTAAAGAATAATGCAGGAATTATTAAGCAACGCAACTATTTTACTTGCTGTGGTTGGAGGTTTGGCATTTATTGTGTCTGTAATTACACAGGTAATTAAGGGCATTTTCAAGAATGTTCCGACGGACTTGGTTGTATTTGTGCTTTCAATCGCTCTTACTGTAACAGCGTTCATCGCTTATATGCAGTATATCAAAGCTGAAATGCTATGGTATATGATCGTTGCATCCGTTATTGCTGGATTCATTGTGGCGTTTGTCGCTATGTTTGGATGGGAAAAGCTATCTGAATTGTGGAAGCGGTTTGGTAAGGATGTGAAGTAAATGTCGTTGGAAATCAACAAGCAGAAGATGAAGTATTCACTTAGCCTTGGATTGCAACCGCAGTACAGACGTGACGATGATGGGAATATCATATATACCGGCTATACGGACGATGATGGCACATTTATTCCATATTTGGATGAAGATGGCAATAAGATACCAGAAGTAACAGGAGAACCGATTGAAGCATATACGGAGCCTGTTATTTTTTATTCATCCATAAGTAACAAGCTAAGCGAAGCAACAGCTAAAGAGTTTGGAATAGATGATTCAACCAATTATGCACAACTTGTTACAGACAAAAACGCATTTCCGCTTGTGGAAGGTGCGCTGATATGGAAGCGTTCGGAAGTTGGATATAAGGACAACAACAAGACAATCATTGATTCAACGTCGGCAGATTACATCGTCAAGGGCGTAGCGGATGAAGGATTGACGGTTGACCTTTATCTGTTGCGTAAGAACGTAAAAAACGCAGAGTAGGTGATGGCATGGCAAGAAAAAAGACAATCAGTATGAATTGTCTGTCTCAATCTAGCATACAGAACGCGATAAAACAGCTTAGAGCGTATCAAGATAGTTTGACGTATAAATGTCAGATGGTGGCTCAAAAGTTGGCTGAAAAAGGCGTAGAGATTGCGAGAGTACAGATTGCAGACCTTGATGCGATATTTAATCAAGATTTGATTAAAAGCATTCACTCTGAATATGTTGGAATTGTCAAGGGTGGCGGTGTATGGGCGGTTGTGGCTGGTACGGATCATGCGTTGATGGTTGAGTTCGGAACCGGAATTGTTGGTCAAGAGCATCCTTATCCGGGAGAATTTCCGGACGGCGTAACGTGGGACTATGCAAGTGGTAAGACAATTAGACAGGCTACGCAAGACATATCTATAAATGGAGATACGTTTGTTAAGGCTGGGGAATATTATTGGACTTATATCGGCGATGATGGGAAACTGCATATCACAAAGGGTATGCCAAGCAGACCTTTTATGTATTACACATCGCTTCAACTTATGAAATTGGTTGAGAAAACTGTAAAAGAGGTATTCAAGAATGGTTGATAATACATGGGCGTACGAAAATGAAACAAAAGTTTTAGGTATTCTCAACTCATACGCTATCACGAATTTAAGAAAGAAATTTCCAAGTATGAAGTGGCAACAAGGTGTTACGATCACCAATCTCGAAAGCAGATTGTCAAAACCAACATTTCCGACTATATACGTTCACGAATTGCCAGGAACAGAGCAAGGTCGGACGCTAGACGGTCAAAATATCAATGGTGTTTTAACCACGTTTGAGGTTCAAACGTTCACGAACACATCACAGTATGATGCGAAGCTTATGCTTGCAATAGTCGCAGACGTATTTAAGACAATGAGGTTTGAAGTAACGTCAATGCCGGAATTTAAGTCTGACGGAACAGTATACAGAAGCGTTGCGAGATTTAGAAGAATACTCGGAGCAAATGATAGATTGATGGATAAATAATTTAAGAACCTGTTTTCGGGTTCTTTTTTTATGCATATTTTTAAGGAGGTAAAAGAAGATGGCAGCAGCAGGTATTTCAACACTTGAAATTACATTCGGCTATGGTACAGAAGCAACCGCCGGAACAAAACCAACATCCTTTAAGCAGTTGACACGTATCAACGCATTGGGTGGAATCACGATCGACCCGGAACAGATTGATGCATCTGCGTTGGAAGATACAACAACAAGATACGTTAAAGGACGTGCTGACACAGGTGGTTCATTCCCTGTAACAGTAAACTTTACGGCGGAGACAATCGCAGAATGGCAGGCTCTTATCACAGAGTACAAGGCATTGTCTGGTGGAAAGAGAATGTGGTTTGAGACGATCATTCCGGGAATTGAGAAGTCGTTCTTTGTTGTAGCACAGCCACCGGAGCAGATTCCACAGCCGGAAATCGGACAGAACGAATTGCTTACAATCGAGATGAATCTTACGATTGAAGAGTATAAGGGAATGGACGAATCCGTGGCATTTACACCGGGGGAATAGTTAGTCACTCGTTAGATTCTGATACCGCAGTGATGAGTGACGAAGAATCGAATGCGGTAAACAGCTATTCATCGTATGTTGATGAATAATTAAACATTGCACAGAAAGGGCGGACTTCGGTCTGCCCCTTTCCTATGTGAAAGACATAGGAGGAAAGGTAAAAGGTATTTAATTATGAAAACAATTACAGTTGATGGAAAAGAATATAAGTTAGAGTTTGGTTTCGATGCAGTAGAATTGGGTGACCTTGTGCAGAAAATGTTTGAGGTTAAATCCGGTCTTTATGTTGCACGGTCGGCACAGGCAGGAAACAATATTGCGGTGGCAATGCTTGATGGAACAAGTGAGATGCTTGCCACAATTCCTAAGATTTGCGTGCTTGCTATTTATGCAGGATGCTTGGAACATAACCCGGTTTCTATGGATGAAGCAAAAGCTCTGTTAAAGAAATATATGAAGCAGGAAAAGAAATCTTGCACGGACGTGTACAACGAAGTGTTGATGCCATGCATGGAGGATGATGGTTTTTTCGTGATGAGTGGAATCGAGAAAATGATCGAGACCATGAATCAGGCAATGGAGCAGGAAGAGAATGCGGAACAGACACAGAAGGTAGTGCCACAAGACCACAAGAAGAGTTCCAAAGCGTCCGCGAAGTAATATGGAAGGGTTTCTTTCCTTCGGCATATTCTATGGGAATTTCGTATGAAGAATTTAAGCATATGAATCCGCGTAAGCTGGAATATGTAAGAGACGGATATAAGCAAAAAATCAAACAGATAGATGCTCTTAATTGGATGAACGGTCAGTATACTATGTCCGCAGTTGCGGTTGCAATCGAAGCAAACTTCGCAAAAAATCCAAAAGGAAAATATATGAAAAAACCTGTTATCTTGGCTATGGAAACGCGAGAAGAAGATTTGCAAAAGCAACGCGAAGCGTTTCTGGCTGGACTTCTTGCTATGCAGGCAAATTATGAATTGGAGCATCCAAAAAATAAGAACAATACAGACGGTACAACATAGGTTTGTGCCGTCTTTTTTACTATGTGACAGAAAGTTGGTGTGATCGTGGCAACGGAAATTGATAGCCTTCAACTTAAAATCGGAGCGGAAGCGCAGAAAGCGTATAACGATATTGACAAACTCATAAATAAATTGGGTGTTCTGTCTAAGTCATTGGGCGGCGTAGATACTAAAGGACTTCAAAAGCTGGCAAGCGGCGTGAATATCCTTAGTGGCGCAATGCAGAGTTTCCAAGGTGTTAAACTGTCCGATTTTACACGAATTGCAAAGGGCATACAGAAATTTGAAGCGGTTGATGGAACAAAGCTATCGCAGTTGTCAAGCACGTTGACACCGCTTGCAAGTGGAATTGCAACGCTTAGCGGTTTAAATTTTGACAATAAAGGCCTTGTGAATTTTATAAATTCAATTACGCGGTTATCAAATTCAAACGTGAGCGGACTTAACTCCGTGAATTTTGCACAGTTAGGGTCGAACATAAATCAACTTACATCTGCGCTAAGTAGATCCAAAAGTGTTGCAAGCAATACCATTCAAGTCGTAAATGCGGTGTCGAGATTAGCAAGTGCAGGAGCAAATGCACAGGCAACAAGCACAGCATTACCGCTTTTAGGTGCAAACCTTAAAAGACTTATAAATTCGTTGTCAAAAGCTGGTGTTGTATCAGAAAATACAATACAGTTTGCATCGGCGTTAGGACTTCTTGCATCTGCCGGAAACAGAACCGCACAGACCGCCGCAAATCTTGATGCACTTGCGGAAGCATTGAAACGGTTTATGCAAACAATGTCAACCGCACCGACAGTTAATGCAAACATTATCCAAATGACACAGGCGATCGGACAGCTTGCGTCGAATGGTAATCGTGTTGGCGGTGTGACACGCGGACTTACATCGTCTTTGAATAGCTGGGGAAATTCCGCAAGAAAAGCATCAAAGCATTCATTCAACCTTGCATCTGCAATCGGCAAGGTATATGCAACGTATTGGATGTTATTCAGAGCGTTAGGAGTATTCCGTAAAGCAATAGATATTTCGGGTTCACTCACTGAGGTCGAAAATGTCGTAAGTCACAGTTTTGGACCGTCTATGGACAAAGTCGAAGAACAAGCTAAGAATGCGATTTATACGCTTGGAATGTCCGAATTGTCATTCAAAAAATATGCATCAACATATCAATCAATGGGTATTGCTATGGGCATCACCGCAAAGCAAGTCGGAGATGCGAACAACTTCCTTGCAAAGTCCACAGATGGCTATGTACAAGCATCTGACGACATGGCAGATGTGTCTCTGAATCTGACTAAGTTGGCTGGCGATATTGCATCATTTTACGACAAATCACAGGCTGATGTTGCGGAAGATTTACAAGCGGTATATACCGGTATGGTTGTTCCGCTTCGTAAATATGGTCTTGATCTTACACAGGCTACGTTGAAACAATGGGCGATGAATAACGGATTGAATGCAAACATCGACAGCATGTCACAAGCAGAAAAGACAATGCTTCGCTATCAGTACGTTATGTCGCAAACCACAATGGCACAAGGCGATTTCGCAAGAACCGCTGATACATGGAACAACCAAGTGCGATTACTTGGTGAGAATTTCAAGCGACTTGGTGCTATTTGGGGTAATGCTGGCATCAACATGTTAAAGCCTTTGCTTCAAGCACTTAATAAAGGCTTGGATGCAGTTATCAATTTTTCGGAGAGTATCGTCAATGCTTTGGGTGCAATATTCGGATGGAAATTGGAAATTCAACGTGGAGCTCTTGCGGATGATTTTGAGAATGCGGCAACAGGCGCGGACGATCTTGCATCCGGAACAGGAAAAGCGGCTGATAACGCTAAGAAGTTAAAGCAACAGTTACAAGGCTTTGATGAACTGAATGTGTTAAATACGCCTAACGATAGTTCCGGCGGTAGTGGTGGCTCTGGTGGTAGTGGCGGTGCATCTTCCGGTGGTTCAAGTGGTGGAATGAAGTTTAATGTCACAGAGACAGAGGGACTTTACAAGAGTGCCATTTCTAACCTTAGAGGACTCGGAGAATACATCGGAATAAATCTGACGAAAGAACTTGAAAGCATTGATTGGGATAGTGCTTACAAGGGTGCGGAGAATTTCGGTAAAGGATTGGCGGACTTTTTAACAGGCCTTATATCTCCACAACTTTTCTATGCAACAGGAAAAACTATTGCAAATTCATTAAATACTGCAATTACTGCATCGCTTAGTTTTACAGACAACTTTGATTTTGACGATCTTGGGTTGTCTATTGCATCCGGAATAAACGGATTTTTCCAAAACTTTGATTTTAAGAAGTTTGCAAAATCTATCAATGGTTGGGTAGACGGAATCGAAGATACAGTATTCACAGCACTTAAAAATATATCTTGGTCGGATGTATTAAAGGGTGGTGTTGACTTCCTTACCGAATTAGACCTTGACACAGTTGTAATTGCCATCGGTGCTTTTAAATGGATGCATGGCGGTAAAGAGATTGCCACAGGCGTGTTAAAGAATTTGCTTGCAAAGGAAATATCAACAGGAATTGGCGATAAAACCATTCCTCTTAGCAAAGCAATTTCTATCTCAATTACAACAGCGGTAATTGGATTTAAGGTTGGAAATTGGCTGTACGAAAATACACCGTTCAGTAAGTTTGCAGATGTAGTTGCAAAGTGGCTTGTAGACAAAGAGGGGAATGTAAACATTGCAAAGGCTATTAGCCTTACGATTGCTTCTCTTGGCGTTGTGATTACGGCTGTGCAACTAACATCGGCTGCAAAAAACGCAATCACAAATGCAATAGTTACTCATTTTGCATCTTCTTCCGTAGGAAATGCGGCAGGAGGAGGTTTGCTTAGTGGAATGGCGGCTTACTTTAAGACAAGCGCCGCAACCGCTTCTTTGGGACAAATAGGGATTGCCATTGCTGCAGGTCTTGGACTTGGAGAATTGATCGGAAAACAAGTAAATACAGGTCTTGCATCTCTTGCAGAATCACAGGGAGACAGCGAATTGGCATCGTATTATAGAGAATACGATACGCCATTCAAAGCTATCAAAGGATTGGTAGAAACAATCAAAGAAGGACATACTAGCATAGGAGAACAGGTAGCAGAACAAATAAGCAACATAAAAATTATGGAGCAAAAAATATCAGATCTGCCACCGCAGGTACAAAAAGTATGGAAATCCGTTGCAATGGGTGAAAAACCATTAAAAAGCATAGGAAAAACAGGAAGATCTTCTTTTGGTGTGCTTAGTGAAGCAATCGAAAATGCTTCATGGAAAATGACTGAAAAATTCAGCGGATTTTTAAAATTGATTCCTGGATATGTGGAACAAACGGGGAAAGATGTCGATGGAAAGACTAAAAACGGATTAGCCAATGTTGGAGCTTCTGTTGCAAATGGGAAAAATCAAATAACGTCGCTTGTTAAGCAGACTAAAAATAGTGTAGTTTCCGATTACAATAACATGAACAACAGCGCATCTAACAGTGTCAAAAATATGTCACAGAATACGACATCAAGCGTACAAGGAATGGCTGGGTCGGTTGTAACAAGTATTCAAGGAATGGCAGGAAATTCTACAAACAATTTTTCTGTTATGACTAAAAATGCTACAAGCTCAGCTAATGGTATGTCGTTGTCTGTGATTAATGCTTTAACAGGAATGAAGAACAGTTCTGGCACAACTCTTAATGGTATGGCATCCGATATGGCACAGAAATTTGCTAAGATGCAAGTAGATTCATCAAACGGTGGCAAGAACGTGACTAACGCATTTGTTGGCGCTTTAGGTGGACTTCGTGGCGGAGCAAATAATCAATGGGGCGGTGTTGAATCCGATACAAGAAAACATACAAAGAATACGAGCGGAATAATTCAACGTGAGAATTGGAATCCGATCGGAGCGAACCTTGTCAACGGACTTAGAATCGGCTTAACAAACAAATGGAATAGCACGGGTCCAGCCGGACTTGTCGGAGGTATCGTGTCTCTTGCAAGAGGATTGACATCCGCATTAAAACGTGCGTTTGGTATTCATTCTCCGTCTCGATTATGGAATAAAGAAATCGGTCAATTCTTGCCACCCGGCATCGGTTTAGGTATGGAAAGTGCCATGCCTAAGTTGTTAAACGATGCAAGCGGAATGGCTACGGATTTGACATCTGCATTCAACACATCCTTGCAGTTTACAGACCCATTGCAAGATTTAGCTGATATGTCAGCGGATATTGCATCATCAATCAACACAGATGTGGCAACAAGCACGTCGACAGTTATTGATACCGGTCGGATGTCAACAGACATTGCAAGCGGAATTGTAGATGGAATGTCAATGTCACAGGCAGATCAGAACCGGTTATTGCGTGAGCAGAATGACTTGCTTAGACAACTTCTTGCAAAAGATACAGGAATATCATCAAATGATATATTCGAGAGCGTTAAGAAGTCGAACCGGCAAGCGTACAACCGGACAGGTACAAATCCATTGTTATATTAAGAATTTATAGGGTAGGCACGTAAATGTGTCTGCCCTTTTTATGTGAGGTGGTTAGATGGCATATAAAGGCTATTTAATTAAGATTGGCAATTACATATTTCCGCTTTCGATGATTAAGGCAGAAAGCTACAAGGCAACGAATTACGGACAAGACTTGGATTCAACACGTGATGTAAATGGAATTTTACATAGAACGGCTTTGGAAAATACTGCACCGAAAGTTGAATTTGAGACACGAAATATGCTTGATAATACGCAGGTGTCAAGCATTTTTGCGAATATTCAAGCCAACTATACAAATGCAGTTGAGAAAAAAGCAAGTGTTGAAGTATATGTGCCTGAATTAAATAAGTATGTGACAAGTGATATGTACATGGCTGATTTTGAACCGACTATGTACTTTGCTGATGAAAAGGAAATCAAGTATCTATCAACAAGAATGGCATGGATTTCTTATGGAGTAAAAACAGTATGATTAAGATTTCGGAAGATATTAAAAAATTATATATCGAAGATGGAACGCCGATCGAATTAGAAGTGCGGTTTAAGGATAATGCATTTCCAACGATTAAGGGTTTGGACGTGCTTTCAGAGCAAATGACATTGCACGAATCAATTTGTGAAGAAGAACAGTTGAAATTTGGCGGTTGTAATGCATCCAGCTTTGAATTGACAGTATTCAATTTGAATAGCGGAATTAAAGGATATGAAATCGAGCCGGTACTTATCACCAAAAAAACAGAGATTCCGTTGGGCGTGTTCTACGTGGAAACGATTGAGAAATATGCTGGCAAAGACTATAAGAAACTGACCGCATACGATAAAATGCGGTATTTCGATGTTGATGTTAAAGATTGGTATGACAGCCTTACATTTCCTATCAGCGTTAAGAATTTTAGGGATAGCCTTTGCAATTATGTCGGAGTGGAGCAGAACGATGTCACGCTGATTGCAGATAATGTAATGCTTACCAAAGAGCTTGATTCGTCAAACGGAATCAACGGACTTTCTCTGATGAAACAGATATGTGAAATTAGCGGTGTGTTTGGTCGGATGGATAGATATGGCAAGCTTGATTATTTGTCACTTGAATCTTCTATGTTGTTGCCGGCTGATGATTTATTCCCGGCAAACGACTTATACCCATCTGCCGGAAGTGGAGATAGTGAAAATTCATTCAATATTCCTACATCACTTATGTATGAGCATCCGTTGGTTGAAGATTTCTTTACTTCAAATATTGATGGTGTAATAATCGTTGATTCAGAGGGCGCACAGGTATTGACAGAGTACAATCAAAATCCTTATTACGTGCAAGATAACTTCGTGATTATGGGGCAGACACACGAAACGATTACAGCACTTGCGAATGCTTTGTTGAGTAAGATTTCGTCTATATCTTACCGACCAATCAATTCGTCAAAGATAAAAGGTCAACCATACGTTGAATGTGGAGATTTTATAAGTGGAGAAGTCAACGGATATGGATTTGAAGCATATGTTTTTCAACGTGATTTAACAGGTATCAAAGCACTTCGAGATGCTTACATCTGTAAAGGTAAAGAAATGCTTGAAAACGATATGAACGGTGTGACTGCACAACTTCAACGTCTGAACAAGACGACAGAGAAAGTTAAGACATCCGTACAAGTCACAGAGAAAGGTTTGGAATCGGAAGTTAAGCGTGCAACGGACGCAGAAAACGAACTGTCTACAAGAATTGAACAAACTGAACAGCAGATTGTGCTTCGCGTGGATTCTGCAACAGGGAAAATTGTTCAAGTATCGCTTATCGGAGATACAGGAAGTGGAACGGAATTTAAGGTTGACGCAGATAATATAAATCTATCTGCAAGTGATGTAATCAATCTTCTGTCCGGAGGAACAATCAACCTTACAGGTAAGAATATTGCAATAACTTCTGATAATTTCAGCGTTACAAAAGAAGGAAAAATGACTTGCAATGACGCAAACATCGAAGGCGACATCAATGCAAAAACATTTAAGAGTGAATTTTATTACAATGGACAAAAGTATTCAGAAATGAGATTGTCAGCAGAAGCATATGAAGATAATGTCGGTTATTTAATTATGCAGGAGCTAATATCTATTCTTGGAGCAAAATTAAGGCACACGATAATTACACCGACGAGCGTTGGAGTATATGAAGATGGATACCCAAAAACCGGAGATTATGCTAAAGTGGAAACGGCTGGTTTCTTTACGAACGGAACTGCATATTTGGGATCTTCGCCGGTTATTTCCTCAGACAAAAGCATCAAGATAAATATTCAGTCACTAGACACACACAAATCTAGTGACTTTATTTATGCCTTGAATCCTGTTGAATACAAGTATAAAGATGGCACATCCGATCGCTTGCATCATGGATTTATCGCACAGGAGCTTCACGATTCTATGCAGAGCGATTGGGGAGTTTACTGTGATGCAAATATTGACACAGGGGAAAATGGTGGTAAGGCAATTCGATATGAGGAATTGATTGCTGATCTTGTAGCAACAGTGCAATCGCAAAACGAGAGAATTTCAGAGTTAGAGAAGAAGTTGGGAGGTAGATAGCAATGTCACAAGGATGGAGTAAGATATTCAATAGAATAAATTGGTTGAATCGTCCAAGCACAAACACACCATTGAACGCGACAAACCTCAATGCTGGCGATAGTGCGATTGATAAATTGGACGATCGTATCATTACGCTTGACACCGTTAAGGCAGATATGCAAGTCGTAAATGGCATGGTTTCAGACGTGTCATTAAATAGCAATACAGGCGTTATTACTGTAACGTACAAGAACGGTTCACATGTAGATTATGATACAAACCTAGAAAAAATTGCTGTGAATTTTTCGTACGATTATGTAAATCAGAGACTTGTTCTTACGTTATCAGATGGTTCTAAACAATATGTAGATATGTCTGCGCTTATTACACAATACGAGTTCGAGGATTCTGCGACAATCGCATTTTCGATTAACGATAAAACAGGAGCCATTTCTGCATTTATTAAGAATGGTTCAATTACTGATGCGATGCTTGAAACGGGTTATCTTGCTAAGATTACAGAACAAGCAGCCAAAGCGACAAACATGGCAAATTCGGCAACGACAAGTAGCAATTCTGCATACGACAATGCAAAGTTGTCACAATCATACGCTATCGGCGGTTCAGGTGTTCGTGATGGCGAAAATACAGACAACGCAAAGTATTACAGTGAACAGGCAAGCAAGAGTGCGATCGCATCTGCTAATTCTGCGAGTACGGCAAGCACAAAGGCAAGTGAAGCCGCTACAAGTGCATCATCAGCAAGTGCATCTGCAACCAAATCTGCAACGTCAGAGAGTAATGCAAGCAAGAGTGCATCATCCGCCGCTACAAGCGAATCTACGGCAAGCACAAAGGCGAGTGAAGCAGCCCAAAGTGCAACAGCGGCAGGCAATAGTGCTTCCACAGCCACATCTAAAGCGTCAGCGGCATCCACAAGTGCATCTAACGCCGCTACTTCCGAAGCCAACGCAAAGAAGTATTATGAACAAACAAAAGCTATCTCTGAATCATTCAGCGGAGCATTGCGACCGATGGGAACTGTCACATTTGCAAATCTTCCGGCGGTTAGTTCTGCAAGCGCCGGCGATATGTATAATATATCAGATGAGTTTGTAACAACTTCTGATTTTGTTGAGGGTGCAGGAATCACAGAACCGGCAGGAAGCAATGTGTATAAGACAGGAGCCGGTAAATGGGATGTTTTGGCAGGAAGCCCTGTAACAGGTGTTAAGGGAGCAAATGAAACTAATTTTAGACGTGGAAATGTAAATATCACATGCGAAAATATCGGAGCTTTATCGACCGATGGAGATAGCCAAAGCAACACTGTCACATTCACATCTAATGATTCATTGACAGGAGATTCCACACCACCGGCACTTCTTACAAGCGGAGAGACACACGCTTCGATTCTTAGCAAAGTGTCTACTGTCTTCAAAAATGTAAGATGGTTGTTGTCTAAGATGGGAACAACAGATATATCAACGCTTGGAGATGGAACTGTGACAGGAGCGTTAAGTACCCTAAACTCGAATATGAATAACATTATATTATCATATCCATCAATGGATATAGTATCATTAATAACGAATTATGTAACAAATGATAATCTGCCCTTATATTCACTTCGAGTGTTCATTTTAGTGTCTTCACAAGGAACATATCAAGCAATAATATGCAGAAGTAATACTACATGGTTTAGCGGAATCATAATTCCTGCGACATCTCAAGAATCTAACAAGTGGGTATTCAACGCAATCATAGGATCGCCTGGAACATACTCATTGTTTTAGCCTTATTAGCGAAACATTAAAACATGAGTAATAAATAACTTTTGCTTATTGCTTTTGTTGGTGATTGTTAATGTGCCTGTATTAAAAGTAGTATTAAACGATCCGCCCCACTCAGTATCGGATGTCATATATTTGATAGTTCCTCCAACAAGTGGAATTTTAACACTCTGTCTATAACCGCCATATCCAAAAAACATAATTTCACAAAATTGATATGACGTACTTATACCATAATCGAAACTGGCTGAACTCAATGGTTCAATCGTTACGGCTTGATTTCCGATTCTTGTAGATTTTATTGCCATAATATTCGAGTTTAGTTTATTTTGACCGTGGCTTGACAAGCAGGCGTATAATAATTCCTAAAAAACTTTTTAGGAGAATTTTACAAGGTGCTAGTATCGAACATAAAGGAGTAGCATAACGATATATCGCCTAATGGCTTTATATAATTTTTTAGACCTAATGAAACATGTAGGTCTTGTTTTGATGTTTATTTTTAGGAGGTAAATAACCATGAACATTATTGAAACAAACTTAAAATTCGGAACTTTATCAAAGAGATCAAGCACAAAGAGAATTATTCTTCATCATGCGGCGATGAATGGCTCTGTCGAAGCTGTTCACAACGTACACAAAGCTAAGGGATGGTCTGGAATCGGATATCACTTTTATGTTCGCAAGGATGGTTCAATTTATCGTGGGCGACCTGAATACGCAATCGGCGCACACGCTTCCGGTTCAAACTACAATTCAATCGGAATTTGTGCAGAAGGAAACTTCGAGAATGAAACAATGTCGGATGCACAGAAAAATGCAATTAAGGAGCTTATCGATTACTTAAAGAACAAATATAAAATCACAACAGTTGTTAGACACAGAGATGTCGGTTTGACAGCGTGTCCGGGAAAGAATTATCCGTTTGACTATATTACAAATGGTTCTGTTTCTGCTGACGTCAGCAAGCCGGAAAATAATCCAGTTCCAAATGTGCCGGGAAAAGATGCAATCGTGAGAAACGGACAGACACACGCAAATAATTTTGCCGGTGCTAATATTGTAGTCGACGGAATACGCGGAACTAACACAATTAAAGCCGGAATCAAGGTTTTGCAGACAGCAATCAATCTTGATTACAAGAAAAGAATTGCTGTTGATGGAATCTGGGGTAATGGTTCTAAGACAGCTCTTGGAAGTCATTATGTCAAGCGCGGAGAGAAACAGTACATGGTAACTGCGGTTCAAATTCTGTTGATGCTTAAAGGATATGTTTGTCAACTTGAATGTCCGGGTATATTCGGTTCTAACCTTGAATCTGCTGTAAAACAGTATCAGAGAGACTATCAACTTACGGTTGATGGAGTTGTTGGATATAATACATTTATGTCTTTAATTCATTAAGTCGATGTCTGTCGAACTTTTGGACACGATTTAAATAGAAATATTAAGGCAACAGTGCTATTATAAATATGTTCCCAATAGGAACACCAGAATCCCCCTCAATATTCTGGTCGGGGCGGTAGACAAGTGCTATCGCCCTATATTTATCACATTCTCCCATCAAATATTGACACAAAAGAACGTATGTTCTATAATAGGCATATGGATTTGCGAAATTATGTGTTAGGGGGTTACGACGTGGAAGAGAAGAGGCAGAAGTTGTGCGACATGATCGCGCGCATTACAAATGAGAAATTGATGGACTACTTGATTAGGTTTATTGAGTTAGCCATCAAAGAGTGGAACTGAGAAAAGGCAGAGAAAAAATCTCTGCCTTTATTTTTATATTATTCTATACAAGCCAAAAATCATTAAAATTATTAAAATTATAAACAATACAACCGAAAACCAAGAGCAAGCGTGAATGTGATTATCATATTTTTTAGATTGTCCGATTGCCAAATCTATCACAGAAATAATAAATCCTACAATAATCAAAAATCCAAAAGTGAAAAAACCAACAAGACTGATTATTCCAGATAATGCGCTCAATGGGCTTTCAGTTTTCTTTTTTTGTTTTGTATCAATTTGAATATTTCTTTGAGGTTGAAACTGTAATCCGCAATAAATGCAGAAAGCAGATCCATAAGGAATATATTGATTGCACCTAGGACATATCATATAATTATTAGATTGCTGATTATCCATATAAAATCCCCCTTTATCATTTATTCATGCTGCGCATTATTTGCATAATAGCCTTTTGATCTGCTTCTGAAAGTGAAGAGTATAATTTGATTAGTTCAAAATGTTCGTCCGCCATTGACAAAGATGGTACTTCCGACTTCTTTCCCATCATATAATCTGTCGTAACGCCGAAATATTTTGCAATTTTCTCAATTTTATCCATCTTAGGCGTAGACTTTCCTTTTTTCCAATCCGAAAACGTCATATTAGATATTCCTGTAGCTCTTGCAACATCTGCACTTTTTACTCCATTCATGTCTAGTAATTTTTGGTATATTTCGTACATTTTACGCGCACCTCCAAAATATTAAGGAAATCTTTAATTTTCTATTGACAATTAAAGAAAACCATAATATACTAGACCTAGATTAAGGAAATCCTTAAAACCTAGGCTGTTTTGTTATATTGTTATTCGACGATTTCATTATAACGGATTTCCTTAATAATTGCAATGAATTTTTAAGGAAAGGAGAAGTTTTATGTCGAAAATCAGAAAATATGGTCAATCATATTCAAAATTCGAGAAGAAATTATCTGAAAAAGGAATTACCCCTTACAGAGTAGCAACAGATCTTAATATTTCGCCAATGCTTTTATCAGATTGGAAAAATGATAAAAGCAAGCCAAAGTTAGACACAATGATTTTAATTGCGAATTATTTGTCTATGCCGGTTACAGATTTTTCAGATTTAGAAAGCGAGGTGGAATAATGAGAAAAATCGAAGCAATTAAAGAAGTAACCGTGGATGAAGCAAACAAGTTGCTTGATGATGGGTGGACATATCTCAACATGAACACATCCACCACACCAACAATCTACATTATGGCAAAGGTTATTGAAACCGAGCAAGGGTAAATTCCGTGCCGGATTCTTTTTCGAATGGGTCCGAATAACTGCACACATTTATTAGTTTCCAACCATCTTTTATCAAATTGTTGCAGGTTTCTTCCACTCGAACAAGCCTTACCTCTGTAACTTTTGTTAAATCAATATCCATGGCAACACCTCCCTTCGTTTTATAAGGAGAGTATAACACAGAAAGGAGTAGAAATGAACGAATTACAGATTTTTAACAACGAAGAATTTGGATAAATTCGAACAGTAGTAGCGAATAATGAACCTATGTTTTGCCTGTCTGATGTGTGCAAAGCATTAGAAATATCTAATGTAGGAAATGTTAAGCAGAGGTTATCCGAAAAGGGTATCCATACTGCGGATACCCCTACAAAGGGTGGAATGCAGAAAATGACATTTATCAGTGAAGCAAACCTTTACAAGACAATCTTTCAAAGCAGGAAAGAATCCGCAGAACGTTTTACAGATTGGGTAACATCAGAGGTTCTTCCTTCAATTCGTAAAAATGGAGGTTATATAGCCGGGCAAGAAACACTATCTGACGATGAATTGCTTTCAAAGGCGTTGCTTGTGGCACATAACAAGATCGCCGAAAGAGACAAGATTATCGAGCAGAAACAGGCAAGAATTGAGCAGATGAAACCGAAAGCGATATTTGCAGATGCGGTGGCAACAAGCCGGACATCTATCCTTATCGGAGATTTGGCGAAGCTGATTTGCCAGAATGGTTATCAGATCGGGCAGAAGAGGTTGTTTGAATGGCTTCGGAGCAACGGATATCTGTGTAAGAGTGGTTCATCACGTAACATGCCGATGCAGAGATATGTCGAACAGGGATTGTTTGAAGTGAAAGAAAGCAACGTGCAGAACCCTGATGGAAGCGTAAGAATTACACGCACAACTAAGATTACTGGCAAAGGGCAGCTGTATTTTGTGAATAAATTTTTAGGAAGGGAGATTGAAAATGGGAGAAACGATTAAAGGCTATAAGGGATTTAACAAAGATATGACGTGCCGTGAATTTCAGTATGAAGAAGGAAAAGAGTACGAAACTGACAAAGCGGAAGTATGTGAGAAAGGTTTTCATGCTTGCGAATATCCGCTTGATTGTTTTAGTTATTACAGCCCGTCAGAAAGCGTATATCACGAAGTTGAACAGAGTGGAGAGATAAGCAGTAAAAAGGGTGAAGATACGGAAATAGCATCTACAAAAATCAAAATTGGAGCGAAGTTGAGTATTGCCGGAATCGTACAGGCGGCTATTGAATATACATCAAGCAGAGCGAAAAAAGAATCTGATAGTGATTCAAGAAAAGGTGCTTCATCGGCTACCGGATATTGCGGTGCTTCATCGGCTACCGGAGATTACGGTGCTTCATCGGCTACCGGGAATTGCGGTGCTTCATCGGCTACCGGAGATTACGGTGCTTCATCGGCTACCGGAGATTACGGTGCTTCATCGGCTACCGGATATAAAGGTGCTTCATCGGCTACCGGAGATTACGGTGCTTCATCGGCAACAGGCAACTGTGGAGCTTCATCGGCAACAGGCTACAAAGGAGCTTCATCGGCAGAAGATAAAGACAGTATTGCAGTGGCTTGGGGTTATCACGGAAAGGCAAAAGGTGTCTTAGGTTCTTATCTTGTATTGGCTGATTGGGAAGGCGACGAGCGTAATTACTGGACGCAGGAACTTTGGTCACTTAAAGGTGCCAAGATGGTACGTGTTGACGGAGAGAAAATCAAAGAAAACACATTCTACACTATGATCAATGGTGAGATCGTGGAGGTGAGAGAGTAATGAAACAACCCAAAAAACTAACACGAAGCCAAAAAGAGATCGTCCATTCGCAAGGCTATAACGTAGATGAATGGATGGTTCGAAGAGAAACAGAGTTCCATTTGTTCTTGGTTCACAAGGACACAGGAAGAAGAGTAACCGTTGATAACTATATGCGGAGGGCGAAAAGATGACTAAATTCAATCCATACGTTGTGGCCGGAAGCATTATGACGATCACAGGCGCATATTCGATTACGGATGATTTTCAGACGATTCCGAAGATTATCTTAGCTATCGGAATAGCACTTACGGTATACGGATATTGGAACTATGACAAAATCAGCAAAGCATTAAGAATTTATAGAAAAATGGAAGGGAGAAATAAAAGAAATGGGAGAAGTAAAGAATATGTTTGACTTAAACAATCTGCACTTGGAAGATGAAGTGAATGAGGAAGTTTCCTTTGAGAAAGGGTTTGCAGAATACGTTGAGAACACGAAGGACGCATCCTTTGATACATTGGCAGAGGAATTTAAGGTTTTACCAATGTTCAAACTGTATGCCGGAGCGGTAAGAGGTGGTGCAAATGTCGAGACCACAACAAGATTGATAGGGTCAATGATTCTTGGTCGGTCGATTACAGATGAAAAATTCAGAAATCGGCTGAATAAGGTTTCGTATGATCTTACGTTTAGCGTAATCGACGAAATTATGAGAAAGGAGATAAAGGATGAAAAAGATAAGAATTAAGCATATTTTCTTGCAGAATTTCGGTAAATTCTTCGGCGCAAATACTGTTGATGCTGATATTGCAGGCAGAACAGAGATTTGCGGAGTGAATGAATCCGGCAAGACAACCATCAAGCGTGCGGTACAGTATGTGATTAATTGCCGGGATGATAACGGCAAGGAAATCACAGGAATCCGACCGCACGATGAATACGGGAATGATTATTCTGGAATCGAGACAACGTGTGCAGTTACGTTTGAGCTAGATGGCACAGAGAAAGAACTGAAAAAGGTTTTCCGCGAAAGCATCAACAAGAACGGAGACTTTATCGGGAACATTACAGATTCATACATCAATGATGTTCCGAAGAAAGTTAAGGACTACGCAGAGTTCCTTGAAGATGAGTTTTTGGATGCTGACAGGCTACAGTATTGCTTGAATGCACAATCGCTGTTGAAGAAGTCTCCGGCAGATCAGAGAACTGTGCTGGAAAAAACATTCGGAGATAAAACGACATTAGACATTGCAAAGGAAGATGAACAGTTCACTTCTATCGTACCTATGCTTGCGGATGGAACAATCAAGGAATTAAAGGAGCGTTGCAATCGTACTCTGAATGGCTCACGTGGAAAATCATCGTCTAAAGGACTTAGACAGATTGCAGACGAATATGCACCACGTATCGACGAATTGATGAAGCAAAAGACGAATGTTGATGTGTCGCAGTTGCAGTCGATGAAGTCAGACATTGAATCCAAGATTGAAGATGTGAATGCCAAAATTAAGGATGCATCGGCGGAGCATGATGCTTTAGGGCAGGAGATTTTGAACCTTAAATTTGAATTATCCGGCTTGCAAAACAAGGCGAACGGGAACCTTGATGATACTAGAGCGGAGCTTACGCAGAAGTCGTTTGATGTCAACGAGAAATTGATTGCACTGAAGAATCTGCAAAACGATCGTTTGCGCATGAAAGAGAGCCTTGAAGCGGAATTTAAGCGACATGTTGCTTTTCGTGAGCAATATGCCGAAGAGTGGAAGCGAACCAACGCAGAAACAATCGGAGAAAATGACACGATCTGTCCTACTTGCCATAGAGAGTTGGAGAATGCCGACGAAATCCGGGAGAGGTACGAAGAGACAAAGAAACAGAGACTTGACAACATTGTTGCAAGTGGGAACTTCGAGAAGTCCGAAATCGACCGCTGCAAGGCAGAGATTGAACAGACAGAGAATCAAATACAGGAACAGGGAAAGAAAGTATCTGAATTACAGACAGAATATGATTCTCTGAACAACAGAATTGACGGTATGCCGGTTTGCGTTGATATCACGAACACTTCTGAATATAAGAAAGTAAAGACAGAACTGGACGAAAAAGAAGCTCTTTATAATAAGGAAGCGATTGGCTCAAATTTGACCGATTCCTTAAAGGAAGAACTTAAAAAACTGCAACATGATCTGCTGGATGTAACGGAGAAAATCGGAAAGGCATCGGTCAATGATTACATTGATAATCAGATATCACAGCTTCGTGAACAGCAGAGAGACACACAGCAGAAGATCGCAGATCAGGAATCAATCCTTGATTTGTTGAAGAAACTCGACCGAAAGAAAAACGAGATTCTTTCAGAAAATGTAAATCAGTATTTGGAATTTTGCAAAGTACGGTTATTCAGACCGCTTATCAACGGAGATACAGAAGAGTGTTGCGAGTTCATATATAAGGGAGAACCATATAACCGGAATATGAACCACGGTGCAAAGTTGCTTACAGAGATTGATATTTGTCGTGCATTCCAGCGTAAGAATGACGTGGAAATGCCAATCATCATTGACGATACGGAATCCCTGGATGCATGGAGAATACCGGAGATTGACACACAGTTGATTGTTATTCGCCGGACAGACGACAAGAAACTGATTATTAAGAACATGGAGGAATGAGATTATGAGTAAATTTAAGGTTGGAGACAGAGTGAAGCTTGTGAATCCTATGGAGCTTGGGCGGAATTTTTGGGGCAGAACAGGAGTAGTTGAGTATATCGAAAAGGACAATCAGGACGCCCTTGATTATGCGGTTGAGTTTGACGAAGAATCACCTAAATTCCATGATTGCTTCGGTCATTGCGTGAAGAATCATGGATATTGGTGCAATGACGAAATGATTGATCTTGTAGAACAGGAGCAGTATTACAACGGAAAGATTTTTGTTGTCGATAGCAATTCTTTTACATTTGAAGCCGGACATATTTACGAATTTGTGAATGGCCGTGTGAAGATAAATGGACTTAAATACCCTATTGTGTTTCCGCCATTAAAGAATTTCGAAGCCGTGAAAGATTATTTGGGTAGTGGAAGCTATGTTAGGGCAATGGAAGTAAAAGAAGATTAGGAGGGAAAGTAATATGGCAGAGAATACACAGGTAGCAGAGAAGAAAGAATTTACCACTTCGTTAAGCGAGTGGAGCAATGCAATGACAGGATTGATTATCGAAGATTATAAGTCTTGTGGGATGAAGATGGATGATTACTCGAAAGAGTGCGCTATGGAAGCAATGACAAGCATTTACAACCTTGTCAAAAACGACCCAAAGGTTAGCGGTATGGGAACCCTTGATACAAGCAATTTAAGAGGGATTGTAAAGCGTTGTGCATCGCTTAAATTGAACGCAAGCGCATATCCGAGAGAGTGCTATTTTCAAATTCGTAATGTAAAAGTCGGAATAGACCCGCAGACGAACAAAGACGTATGGCAGAAACAGGTAGAAATGGGAATCGAGGGAAGCGGTTACGATTCATTGCTTGCTAATTATGGCAAGGATGTAAAACAGGTATATCCATATTGGGTAATTAAGGAAGGAGATGTATATATCCCACCAAAACACAAAGGACTTACAGTTACAGAACCGGAATGGGAAGAAAAATTCTTGTCAGATAAGGCTGTAAGGGTTGTATATCCTGTGAAGTTGAATGATGGAAATATCACATATCTTTCGGCAGACCGAGACAGCGTAAAAATCAATCTTATGGCGCATGTTAAGCAAAACCTGATGAATGTTACTTTCGGAATTTGTGCCGACAGATATAAAGCAACGGAAAAGCAGAAAGCGGAGATTAAGGCAAAAAAAGAAGAGATTCTTAATGCCCTTAGATCATGCAAAACCGTTGATGAAATGCTTAAATGCGAGATTGCAAGACCATATATCAGCGGTGCATGGCTTGATACGCCGGAAAGCATGATTGTCCGTAAAATGTGCAACAATGCGACGAAAAAATATCCAAAGAATTACGATCCTATGGCGCGACAGGCGCAGATGGAAATGGATGAGGTATATCAGATTTCAAAAAACGAGATTGAAGAAAACGCCAATTCCGTTGACTTTGACGAGGATGTTGTAGATTCAGAAATCGTGAGTGAAGAATCGGCAGAGCCGGAGTTTATGAAGGGAGAGTAAGGATGAGAGTAATTTCGCAGAACGGAACAATGGATTTTCCGTACGATAACAGTTTGGTTTTTCTGCATGAAAGCTGCATAAAAGGGAATACTTGCGTAGAAATACAATTATGTGGAGACACGGAGATTGACATTGTAGCGGAATATTCCACCGAGGAAAAAGCGGTTAAGGCTATGGAAATGCTTAGAGAGACATATATCGGTATGCCTATCGTAATGCAGAATGTCGCTATTTCAGAAGATGTGGCAAAGGAATTTGAAAGATTAAAGAAATGTGGCATTATGGTGCGAGCAGAAAATCAGCCGTCAAAAGTAGATTTTATCAACAATGCTGTTTTTCAGTTTCCACAGGATGATGAAATTGAGGTGTGAGTATGAAGCTAAAATGTTTAGGTTCATCATCAACCGGAAATTGCTATCTGCTAACTTCCAGCAGTGGAGAAACACTTATACTTGATTGTGGTGTTCCGATTTCCGAAATCAAAAAAGGTTTGAACTGGAATATTAAAAATGTGGTTGGGTGCGTTGTTACGCACCACCACAGAGATCACAGCAAATCTGTTGAAGATTTAATTAACATGGGTATTCCTGTTTTTCGACCATACAAACCTTTGATTATGAATCAATTTTTATCCAACTCTTATTTTACCGTTAGAATATTTGATTTAACGACATCAGATAATAAATGGATTCACACTAACTCAGATGGCAGTGAGTGCCCTTGCTATGGATTTTTAATTGAACATCCAGAGATGGGCAAGATGCTTTATATCACAGATTGTGAGTTTGTTAAGTGGCGTTTTAATGGAATCAACCACATACTTCTTGGAGTTAATTATGACAAAAGCATGGTTGACATGAGTAATCCGGCAAAAGCAAACCATGTACTTAGAGGACATATGAGCATTGATACCGCTTGTGATTTTGTTAAGGCTAACGATTCAAAGGACTTGCAAAATGTGATTATGTGCCATTTATCGAAGAATAATGCCAACAAGGATTTATTCATTGAGAAGATGAAAAAAACTGTTCCAAATGCAAATGTGGACGTTGCAGAGCCGGTCAAGGAATGGTTGCTACGGAATCCGAACGAGTGTCCGTTTTAAGGAAGGAGTATTAAATGAGATTTAGATTGATAACAACGTCAATTATTGATGCAGAATCTATTTTAACAAAATATCCACAGTTAAAGGATAAGGTTGAAATTGTGGATGGAGATGCTTATGTCGATGTTGAAAGCGCAGAAGATTTTATGGAGTTTATAAAACTTTCAGGAGAGATTGTTGTAGGAGAAGATTTCATCGGAACGAAAGAACCGTTTATTGAAATATATGACGGCTACAGAGAATAAAAAGGAGTGACAGCATGAAAGATATTGAAGAGATTAAGAAAACGCTTTCCTACGTGAAGAAAATCGACATCAATACGTACAGCGCAGAAATCATGGTCGGAAAGTATAAGGGCAGCGTTGTTTTTTCAAACAATGAAAGAGGTTATGAACACGTAAGTTTCTGTCCGTACAACGGACGATTGCTGGATTGGAATGCAATGTGCGAGTTGAAAGATGCGTTTTTCGATGATGAAGAGGAAGCATATCAGATTATGCCAAAGAAAAGCGAGTACGTAAATATGGTTGATAATTGCCTGCATATTTGGCGACCGCATAACGGATTGGAGCTTGGACTTCTTACACGCATTAAGCATGGTAAGGTTATTCAGGACAGAACGGTTCCATTGCATGTGTCAAATGCAGATAATTTTGATGTAAGGAGATAAAACGATGAAAGAAAATTTGCATGAAGAAATAGAAAAATATCAGTCAGCAATAAATAATTTGTCCGGGGAAGAATCGGATATAAACACAATTAAAGGGTTGATTGCCAAGTATTACAGCATGAATCGACATATGATCGAAACATCTTTATATGATGTCTTTGAATATGAAAACAAAATCACCTCTTTGACGACAGAACCATTAAAAGATTTAGCAATTGAAAATGCGAAGCTTAAAGGAGAAGTAAATAAGCTTAGAGTTAAGCTAAAGCTTGGTGAAAAATACAAGAGAGGTGTTGTGGATGAGCAGATGGAAAGAAAATGATTGCGTTGGATGTCCGCAAGGTTGTATTAACTGTGGTAGGCAGAATGACTATTACGTGTTTGAGTGTGACAGATGTGGCGAAATAACAACCGATACAAAGGAGTTTATACATGATGGTGATGAAGATTATTGCCAAGATTGTTGGTGTGAAAGGATGTATGAAATGGGAATGAAACAGGATTCTATGCAGTGCAAAGCCATTGATGCAGAAACCAAAGAATGGGTATATGGTGGCATTGTGATACAGGATTGGAACGACAATTTTGTATTCATTATCGAGAAATCAGAGGGAGCATGTATGCGGTCTGCAAAGGAGCTTCTTATGGATATGGCACACATCATTGACAAAGATACGATTTGCCGGTGTACCGGATGCAGAGACACAGATGGAGAGCTTATCTATGAACACGATATTTGCGAAGATAAGAACGGCAAGCGGTATGTGTGCCGGTGGATTGCAAGTGCAGCGTGTTTTGAGTTTAAGTGCAAAGAGACAGGCATTTCATACGAAATGACGTATGCAGAGGATTTCATCGTTAAAGGCAATGAATATGATGATTTAACATTTTAGGAGGTATTAAACATGAACAAAGTAATTTTGATGGGTCGATTGACCCGTGACCCGGAAATCAGATACACACAATCGGCAGAGCCTTTAGCAATCGCTAGATACAATCTTGCGGTTGACCGCAGATTTCAGAGAAAAGACAATTCCGGGAACGAACAGAACGCAGATTTTATTAGCTGCATTGCTTTCGGAAAGAACGCCGAGTTTGCTGAAAAGTATTTGAAGCAGGGTACAAAGATTGCGATTACAGGTCGTATTCAGACAGGCAACTACACAAATAAAGATGGCAACAAGGTTTATACAACAGAGGTTGTTGTCGAGGAACACGAATTTTGCGAGAGTAGACAGGGCGGTAACACACAGGATTCGCCGAAACCGATGCCTGCTGATGCTGGATTTATGGATATTCCAACAGGATTGACAGGTAACGATTTACCTTTTAAGTAGGAGTTGATGATATGGGTAATAAGCATACAATGACAGACCTTTATCAGATGCAATCGCTTCCTTTGTCAGGAAAAATCAAAATGACAAAGAGAAGAATTGATGAATGGGTCGATCGGTTTGGAGAAGAAGGCGTTTACGTCAGTTTTAGTGGCGGTAAGGATAGTACGGTTTTAGTCGATATTGTACGAAATGTTTGCAATTATAAAGATATTCCACTTGTGTTCGTAGATGTTCCGACACAATATCCAGAGTTAAAGGAGTTCGCAAAGACATTTGATAACCTTGTGATTTTGAAACCTAAGATTTCATTTGCACAGGTATGTGAAAAGTACGGATTTCCGATGATTAGCAAAGAAGTTTCAAATTGCGTTAGCGGTGCAAGAAAATACGTTAAATACCTTGACAGCCAAAAATGTAATAACACAATCTTGACAGACAGACAGACAGACAGACAGACGGTTCCGTATGCTTGCTACATGGCAGACCTGCTAGGAATAGACAGGAGAATAGACAAACAGAACGAACAGTACAAGAGCTTGCAGATGGGAGTTATCCCTAGCGGTTCAGAATATAGGTTACGCAGATTGAATGGAGAATTGAAAGACAGAAAAGGGAATTATAGTCAGTTTAATCAAGAAAAATATAAATTCTTTCTTGATGCACCATTTGATATAAGCGATATGTGCTGTATGGAAATGAAACATAAACCTGCATTTGCTTATGAAAAGCAAACGAAAAGGAAACCTATTTTAGCTGTTATGGCAAGCGAAAGCACTATGCGTACACAGAAATGGTTACAGGATGGGTGTAATGCTTTTAATGTCAAAAGACCACATAGCAATCCTATGAGCTTTTGGACGGAACAGGATGTTTTACTTTACATAAAAGAGAATATGCTTCCTATATGTTCTGTTTATGGCAATGTGGTTACGGATGATGAAGAAACCGGGCAGACCACTCTTGCAGATTTTATGGATATGGAAGAATTTGAACTAGGTAGACCGATTTTACATACTACCGGATGCGATAGAACCGGATGTGTTCTGTGTGGATTCGGATGTCACTTAGAAAAGGAAAGCAGATTTGAACGATTAAAGCAAACGCATCCTAAATTCCATAACCTTCTGTATGTTCTGAAAAACAACGGCATTACATACGCGGAAGCTATTGATTGGGTAAATGAACACGGACATTTCAATATTAAATATTAAGTTTTATAAGTGGTGGGCGGTAGGGATAAAGGAGAGTGAAAAATGATTTCAGATGGAATTATTGCAGGTGCAAAAGCCGTATATCCGTCAAGTTTTATATATAGAGGAATCTTTTCTTTTGAATCATTCAGAGAAATTAAAAAGTTTTGCGATGTAAAACCCATGAGAATGTATACGGATGGCACCTGTGACTACATTATTGGATACAGAAAAGAAAGCGAGATCGTGAATAATGATGAACAGAATCAGTACAATCAAGGCGTGGACGATGTTGTACAGGCGATTAAAGACCTTGTTAGTGAGAACCCGACAGATTGTTTTGCGCAGATCGTATCTGATTTAGACCAGATAGCAAGCGACTTAAAGGAGTGTGATGCATAAGTGGCTACGAATTACAGACAGGTGTATACGATTGAGAAGAAGAACAAAGAACGACTTCTCAAAGTAAATCCTAAGTTGAATGACAAGAGTGGTATATATTTCTTGCTTCGAGAGGATGAAAACGGATTCAAGTTTGCGTATATCGGACAGGCGGTACATGTAATCAGCAGATTGGCAAGCCATTTATCCGGTTATCAACAGCACATAGATTTAAGCATCAGATCGCACGGATTGTACGATGCAGAGAAGAATCCTTATGGTTGGCGAGTTGAATTTATGAATCTTCCGACTTCACAGCTTGACGAAGCAGAAAAGAAGTATATCCGATTGTACGCCGATAAAGGTTATCAGCTCCGGAACGTTAGTCTAGGAGGGCAAGGAGAGAACAGAGCGAGCGGTTCAATAGGCGAGAGAAAAGCACCTAAAGGCTATATGCAGGGCATACAACAAGGCAGAAAGAACCTTGCCAAGGAATTATCCAACATTGCAGAAAAGCACCTTAAAATCGAATTAAGAGAAGATAAGGTAAACAATAAGGTATCGCAGAAACAGTATGAGAAGTTTATGGATTTATTGAAAGTGGGTGATTCAGAATGAATGATTGCAAAGGCTGTAGATACGAAAACAGCACAGATATAGAGGTGCATTTAGAATTTTGCACAAATTGCAAAAGGGCTTATTCTAACGAAGAAGATAGAGAATTTCACGAAGATAAGTATAGAACTATAGACTAAAAATCAAAGAAAGGAATAAGGTTGTCCGGACACAAAACCTAGGTTTCCTTTTGGTAGATTTAGAATGTATAAAAAAAAGATTAAATGTGAGATATATCGTGATTCTATGCAGAATTACAAGAAATATGCTATTCCTCCGGCACAGTTGATTATAGCTGATGTTCCTTACAATGTAGGAACTAACTTCTATGGTAGCAATCCTATGTGGTACAACGGGGGGGATAATAAGAATGGAGAAAGTAAACTTGCAAAGAAAGCGGCTTTTAATTCTGATTTCAATTTCAACCTTTATGAATACTTCCATTTCTGTTCAAAGATGTTGAAGAAAGAAGATTCTAAGCCGATTTCAAGAGGAAGAAGTAGTAATAGCCCGTGCATGATCGTGTTTTGCTCATTTGAACAGTTGCAGACATTGATTGCGGCGGCAAAGAAGCACGGATTTGTAAATTACATACCTTTAGTGTTTGTTAAGAATTACAGTCCACAGGTACTAAAAGCAAATATGCGTATCGTAGGGGCTACGGAATATGCACTTGTGCTTTATCGTGATAAACTTCCAAAATTCAGAAATGGTTGTCAGACAGACGAGAACGGAAAGAATATCAGAGGGACAGGTCGCATGGTATTTAATTGGTTCACATGGGAGAAAGACGGTAAAGAAATACCGAAGATTCACCCAGCGCAAAAGCCTGTTGCAGTCATTAAGAAGTTGATTGAGATTTTTACGGATGAGGGCGACGTGGTTATTGACCCTTGTTGCGGTAGCGGTAGCACACTAAGAGCCGCCGCAGAGCTTGGCAGAAGTGCTTACGGCTTTGAAATTGACAGAAACTTTTACGAACGAGCAAAGAATGAAATGCTTGTATTCGAGAGAGATAAGCAGATGGATATAAGTGATTTTATAGGAGATACAGTATGAACTTCAACAATCAAATGAGCATATTCGACTTCACAAGAGAACCGATCAGAATAACAAAGCCTATTCGATTGATAGAGCTATTTGCCGGCTACGGAAGTCAAGCAATGGCTTTAAAAAGAATAGGTGCTAAATTTGAACATTACAGGGTTGTGGAATTTGATAAGTATGCTATTGCAAGCTACAATGCAGTACATGAAACGAATTTTCACACAATGGATATAACCAAGGTTCACGCAGAAGATTTGAATATTTGCAATACAGAAACCTTTACTTACTTACTCACTTACTCGTTTCCGTGTACGGACCTATCTGTTGCCGGGAAGCAAGCTGGGATGTCTAAAGGCAGCGGTACACGATCAGGTCTATTGTGGGAAGTTGAGAGAATACTAACCGAAATCAGAGATGGAAACGGAGAGTTGCCACAGATATTATTCATGGAAAATGTACCACAAGTACACGGCAAGAAAAATATTGATGACTTTAAGAAGTGGTTGGAGTTTCTTGAAAGTTTAGGTTACACGAATTATTGGCAAGATTTGAATGTTAAAAATTATGGGGTGGCACAGAATAGAAACAGGTGTTTTATGTTTTCGTTCCTTGGCAATTATTCATATAGTTTTCCGCAGCCTATACCACTCAAAAAGAAGTTGAAAGACTATCTTGAGGATAATGTAGATGAAAAGTATTACATAAATAATGAAAAGGCTGACAAGCTGATAAAACAGCTTATTGACAATGGTACATTACCAAATACAATCCCTAAGAGCAGAGCAGAGCAGAGCAGAGCAGAGCAGAGCAGAGCAGAGCAGAGCAGAGC
>OLGL01000142.1_pt1 | contig 90441 bp, 80 predicted proteins | sample 1605041 | NCBI WGS metagenome assembly OLGL01 (sample SAMEA3888905, study PRJEB22519) | human gut metagenome | biome: human gut; feature: human-associated habitat; material: faeces | place: Denmark | collected 2010 | reverse complement strand
TCAGCTGGTAGAGCACCTGACTCTTAATCAGGGTGTCCAGGGTTCGAGTCCCTGATGGTGTACCAGGATTTCATACAGCGAGAGCTGATTGAGATATAGAGACGGAACATGGCCCGTTGGTCAAGTGGTTAAGACAGAGGCCTCTCACGCCTTTAACATCGGTTCGAATCCGGTACGGGTCACCATTTTTTCTCTTGACAGAGAGCGGAAAAGTGAATATAATGTTTGTTGCTGCGAACGCAGTTGCAATAGTTGGTGCTTATTAGGGCGAGGGTCCACCTGTTCCCATCCCGAACACAGAAGTTAAGCTCGCTTCTGCCCACGATACTTGGCTGGAGACGGCCCGGAAAAATAGGTAGCGCCAACACGCCTTCTTAGCTCAATGGTAGAGCATTCGGCTGTTAACCGAAGGGTTGTAGGTTCGAGCCCTACAGAAGGCGCCACAATAAGGGTGTGCCGCCACTCCAAAAGGTGGCGGCACACTTCTTTTTACATAAGCCATAGAGATCGATCACTTGGGCCTTTAGCTCAGTTGGTTAGAGCAGACGGCTCATAACCGTCCGGTCCCGGGTTCGAGTCCCCGAAGGCCCACCATATAGGGGTATAGCTCAGCTGGTAGAGCAGCGGTCTCCAAAACCGCGTGTCGAGAGTTCGAATCTTTCTGCCCCTGCCATTTTCTTATTGACAACGTTTGTTGTTTCTGGTATACTTTAAAAGCTCGAGTTCGACAAGATCTCCTGAAAATTGATGGCCAAGTAGTTCAGTTGGTTAGAACGCCAGCCTGTCACGCTGGAGGTCGTGGGTTCGAGCCCCATCTTGGTCGCCATATGCTGCTGTAGCTCAGTCGGTAGAGCGCATCCTTGGTAAGGATGAGGTCGGCGGTTCGAATCCGCCCAGCAGCTCCAAAAAGCATCGAAAACTTTCGTTTTCGGTGTTTTTTTGTTGGAAAAACGCACTTTTATGTCCGGATCAAAATGTGGGGCAACCGCCTGACCCACACCGTGACCCACACGGGGAAATGCTCGGAAAGGGCAAAAGATGAGCGGACGGAAAAGCCGTTATTCTGAAAGGCCTTTTCTTTGTTTCGCCGCGTTCTTGTATTTTGCGGCAGGATATGCTACAGTACCTGCCGTTGATTCTTTCTGCCTCTTACGAGGCTGTGCGAGGTATTTATGAAGCTGTTACGATGGTGTAAGGCCAACGCCATGCCGGTGATTGCGGTGCTGGCCGCGGCGGTGACGGCGGTGTTCGTGCCGCCTGACGCGGCCTATCTTGGCTACTACGATGTGAAAACGCTATCCTGCCTGCTGTGCGTGCTGGCGGTGGTGGGTGCGCTGCGCCGCGTGGGACTGTTTCCTCTGCTGGCGCAGAAGCTGGTGCAGGTGTTCCACACCACCCGCGGCGCGGTGACGGCGCTGGTAGGTATCACGCTGGTGGGCTCCATGCTGCTGACCAACGACACAGCACTGCTGACGTTCCTGCCCCTCAGCTGGTTTGTGCTGGAGCGCACCGGCCAGACGAAATGGACGGCGCTGACGTTCATTCTGCAGAACTGCGCCGCCAACCTGGGCGGTATGCTGACGCCCTTCGGCAATCCCCAGAACCTGTATCTGTTCAACCACTACAACATCCCTAACGGGGAATTCCTGTCCATTATGCTGCCGCCGTTCCTGCTGTCCACGGCGCTGATCCTGCTGTGCTGTCTGTTTCTGCCCCGTGAAGGGCTGACTGTCCCCCGGCAGGAGACACTGCCGGACAAGCGTCGTACTGCGGTATACGGCGTACTGTTCTGCGTGGCGGTGGCTATGGTGCTGCGGGGAATCCCCTACTGGCTGGGACTGCTCGTTATCGTGATGGCTCTGCTGGTGCTGGATCGCCGTGCGCTGCTGGGCGTGGACTGGGGACTGCTGGTGACGTTTGCGGCGTTTTTCACCTTTTCGGGCAACATGGCGCGGATTGAGCCGGTGCGTGAGCTGTTCCGGAAGCTGCTCACCCACGGGGCCATGCCGGTGGCGGCACTGACCAGTCAGGTCATCAGCAACGTACCGGCAGCCATTCTGCTGAGCCGGTTCACCGACGACTATCGAGGACTGCTGGTGGGCGTGAATATCGGCGGCGCGGGGACGCTGGTGGCATCACTGGCCAGCCTGATCACTTTCCGGGAATACACAAAGCACGTCAAGGGGCAGACGGGGCGGTTCATGGTGCTGTTCTCCGCCATCAGCTTCGGTTTTCTAGGCGTCCTGTTGGTAGCCATGACACTCTGGATGCGGTGAAATGAGTAAACTAGAGCTCCTGCCCCATGGGCAGGAGCTCTAGTTTGTTATTGTGGTGCAGTATGATCAGCTCACATCACCTATGCCATGAAGCTGCCCATGGTCTGTGCGGCTTCGTCCTGCTTTTGACGGGTGGCGTGGGTGTAGGTGCGGAGAGTGAACCCCGCATCGTAGTGCCCCAGCATACTGCTGACAGTTTTCACGTCCACGCCGTTTTGTAAAGCCAGCGTGGCAAATGTGTGTCTGAGATAGTCCCTCACCTTATAGGACACTTAGATCGGATTTGTAAACCAAAAAGTCAGAGGACCCTGTCATAAGACAGAATCCTCTAACTTTTGGTACAGCTTTTTCAGCCGCTTTGATGCCGCCATTTTGGAGATGCCGTAGATCTGGCCGATCTCCTCCATGGTCAGCTCCTCGCCGTAACGGAGAGAGAGCAGGTTTTGACCCTGCACATCCAGCCCCGCAATGGCTCTCCGCAGATTTTCAAGCCGGAGGTTCCTAAGCGCCGCATCCTCCACGGGACTGCCTTCGTACAGGGGGTCAGAATGCCCTACGGGGCCCATGAATGCCTGAGACCACACCGGGGTGTGGACCTCACCGGAAGGCTGCGAGATCAGGCTTTCGCCTAAGAATAATATATATGCACCGGGAGATGTCAAGTCGGGGCGAATGACGGAGGTTTTCTCCATTGCAATATGTCATATCCTGTGATATAATGCACTCAAACTGAATAACGGGGCAGCGTGAGCCGGGTTTATCCCGGCGGCGGAATGGGGTGAGAGGCCCCGCGAGACGGTCACTGTGATGCCGGTTTATTCGGCTAAGTCAGATACGCAATACGCTGCTCCTGGGCCACTGCCAGTACCGGGGCCAAAGCTGTTGCGAAAATTGCTTCACCCGGCTGCTTTTTGGCGGCCGGGTGATTTTTTGCTGCCAGGCACCATTTCAAGCCGCCGGGGCGGGGGAGGACGGCAGACCTTTCCCGTCCCGCTTTCCAGAAAAATTTTTGCGCTATTTGTCGTTCCTTTCTTTTTCCCGAGACCCGGGCCGTGCTGTAGAGGACGCGGCCCGGGGGACGGGAAACAGGGGGAGTGGGATATGGGATATTACGGATTGCCACACCAGTGACATCGGTCACTGGTTCGCAATGACAGAAAACAAAAGTGTGTGATTGCTTCGGCATTTACATAAATAAAAAGAATGAAAGGAAAAAGAAATGAAAAAGAGAATCATTTCTCTGCTGCTGGCGCTTATCATGGCGCTGTCACTGCTTCCCGTGAGCGTGCTGGCGGCGGACGACCACACAGGCCAGGTCCATGTGACGGTGGAAAACACCACCTGGGCCAAGGCCGACGGCGCACCCTGGGAGGGGACGCTGGTGGACGAGTGGGTCACCCTCAAGGCTGACTCCTCCATGATGAGCTGCATCGTGGACGCGCTGACGGCCAAGGGCTATACCCAGACCGGCGCGGACACCGGCTACATCAGCGAAATCAACGGCATCAAGGAGAAGGACGCGTCGAAGGATTCCGGTTGGATGGGCACGCTCAACGACTGGTTTACCAGCGAGGGCTTCGCCAACTACACCGTGGCCAACGGCAAGCTGAAATCCGGCGACGAGATCGCCGTACAGCACACCTGCAATCTGGGCGCGGACATCGGCGGCTCCTTCGACACCAGCGACAAGAGCCTCAAGGCCATCGCCCTCAGCGCGGGCGAGCTGATCCCGGCATTCTCCAGCGACGTGCATGACTATACCATGATTCTGCCCGAGGGCGTCACCGCCCTCACCGTCACCCCCACGGCCAGCAACAAGCAGAATCGCGTCCGCATCTATGTGGGCGGCACGGAGTATGGCCGCAAGGACGCCATCCCCGTGCAGGTGGGCACCGTCATCACCCTGAAGGTGGGCAATGACGGCGATACCGCCCCGGAGACCTACACCATCGCCCTCCAGGCGGCGGGCACGCTGCTCTCCGCTGACAGCGTCGCCCTCACCTCCATCCATCAGGACGGCTCCGCCGGTACCAAAGTGGCCCTGACCTTTGACAAGGAAACCGCCGCCTTCACCGGCAAGCTGGCAAACTATACCCATCTCAAGCAGTATAACGACGGCGGCTTCACCGTGACGCTCTCCAACCTGCCCGCAGGGGCCACCGCCCAGCTCAAGAGCAGCGACGGCAAGGTCCTGGCGGACTTCGTGGACGGCACCGCCTCCACCACCGCCACCCAGTTCACCGGCAGCGGCTCGGCCACTTTCTACATCGCCGTCACCGCCCAGGGCCGCACGGAGAATTACAAGCTGACCCTCACCAAGCCGGGCAATTATGTCTGGGGTACATTTAACTTCTTTGGCAAGCCTGCCTATAATACAGATAATGTGTTCTACGGCTATCCGGAGGGTACGCTGTTTCAGGCGGATGAGGACGGCAACCGCACGGGCGAAACCGGTTATTCCCGAAATTGCTGGAATTATATCGTCTATGTGTCCCCGCAGGTGGGCAGCTTCGGCATCAATAAATTCTCCGATGCCATGCAGGCCGGTGACCTGAACAGCTTAAAAACGCAGATTCTTGTGGATGGCGAGGTTCATGTCAAGCAGACTAAGTTCGGTAAGCAGGCCATGATGGCACTTGTCAAGAAGCCGGTAACTCTGACCAAGGACAAGACGGTCATTGACATCGTCGGTGTCGACAAAAAGAATCCCAATATCGAGATCCACACCACTATTACGGTGATTGTGGTCAAGACCACCCCGGCGGAGCTGACCGATTTTATCAGCGCTCTGCCGAGCACCGATAATCTGACGTATGCCGATCACTACAAGATCGTCATGAGCTATCAGCGCGCCTATGCCGGTTTTACCGACGAGGAAAAGGCGCAGCTGTCTGCGGAGACGTTGAAAAAGCTGCAGGATTCCGTGGCCCGGGTGGAGGAGCTGAAAAAACGCCATGAGGACGGCATTCAGGCATGGATCGACCTGGTAAATACCTTTGCCGGGAAAGTGACCGCAGAAAACTATGCCCAGTATTACGACGCCGTGCAGAAGGCCCAGGTGCAGTATCTGGAGCTGTCCGACGCACAGCGTGCGGAATTTGCGGCCGTTAACTCTGAGGAAAACGCCGCAGTCATGACGGCCTACAAGGCTGCGTACCGCACCGTCAACGAGCAGTCCATTCTGGACGGCAGCTCCATCGGCAAGCCCACGGAATATTACGACGACTTCATGATGTCGGCCAACCACTATAATCTGGACCTGGGGCACGAGGACACCTATTATCCCGCCGTGTTCCGGGAGATCTGGACGAACCGTCCGACTTCTCTCTATCCGGCTTACGCAGGTGAAAAGGGTCTGCCCTATACGCTGCCCGGCATCCTGAAGTTCGACATCAAGGACGACAGCATCTTCGAGATCAAGGAAGTGGAGGATGTCTATAAGGACGGCGGCCTGAGCAGCTTTGGCACTACTCCGGCTATGAAGTACTATCTGGTGCCCAAGAAGGCGGGCACCACCACCTTTACCGTTACCTTTACGGACAAGGCGGGCAATTTCTATGGCCAGATTCCGGAGATCCCCGTCCATGTCAACAGCCCCGAGGAGACGGCTATCCAGGATTTGAACAAGAATCTGACGAACTTCACCTCTCTGAACAACACCAGCAAATACGACAACTGGACCTACAACTACGACACCCAGGGTGCGCCTTTCACCTTTAAGGTAAGCGGCACCAACGCCAAGGTCAGCGTCTATAATTATCTCCAGTACAACGCCGACGGCACCCCCGTCAAGACCGACTACACCCCCGATGAAAGCGGCAATGTGACCATCCTCCTCAAGGACGGCTACAACGGCATCGAGGTCACCGCCGACTACCAGGGCCACACCGTCACCCAGGTATACTCCCTCAAGGGCAAGGTCACCCGCTATGTGCAGGAGAACATTTCTCGCCCCGGCGAGGCTCTGCGCACGGGAGACACGGCGGGCATCTGGATCATTGGACGGCCTACCAATATCCACAAGATTCTCCGTATTTATAACCCCGCGTCCACGACGGTGTTCTATACGGATATGCCTCTGCAGAGCGTAGTAAATACAGACAACCAGCACGATATTTACCGTACTGATGAAAATGGTGCGAAAAAACAGGTATCTTATCAGCCCCGCGTTGCGGCCTATCTGACGGAATCCGGCACGATCACCCTCACCAAGGGCAGCTCCGATAACCGGGGCTACGGTTCCAATCCCGGCAGCGAGGGCGATCAGGGCAACACCGGCGGTATCGCTGCCTCCACCCGCTATGGCTTCGGTATGCTGGCAGATATTACGCTGCAAGTGGAGAACAACCCCAACTTCAAGCTGGAGCCCAAGTATGAGACCGTGGCCGAGAACGGCGGCCAGGTCAAGGCCGGGGATAAGCTCACCATCTCCATCCCCACGCTGCCCATCGAGCAGCTGGCCCAGGACTATAAGCTGCAGTACTGCCTGCTGAACTACTCCACCAATATTCCCGGTGCGGAGTACATTTTCTCCAAGTGGTCCAAGGGCGGCGACTCCTGGGAGGGCGAGGGCACTACCCCCGTCGGCCCCGAGGTGGCCCTCAAGAGCATCACTTTCACCGTGCCCAAGACCACCCCGGCAGGCACCTACAGAATTTACGGCGGCTATCTGGATGTTACCCACAGAAGCGGCGGATACGAATGGCTAGATAAGTATGCGAAGTTCTATCGGATGGAGATCAGCGACCTGACCATCACCGTTTTAAAGGGCGACATCGAGACCGTGGAGGATCTTATTGACGCCATCGGCGCCAATGTCACCCTGGACAGCGAGGCCGCCATCAACGCCGCCAAGTCCGCCTACGACGCCCTCTCCGATGAGGACAAGGCCCTGGTGGACGCCGACAAGGTGGATGCCCTGAACGCCGCGATTATCAAGCTCAACCGGCTCAAGCACGCGGACCTCATGGCAAACCTGGACACCATCTATAAGACCACCGGCGACCTCATGGCCACCCTGGGCACCCCCACAGTGAACTCCACCGGCGGCGAGTGGATGGTCATCGGCCTGGCCCGCAGCGGCCGCACCGTGCCCGCCGGGTACTATGACAATGTGGTGGAGTATGTGAAGGCCAAGGCTGACGCCAATGAGCGTCTGCACCGGGCCAAAGTCACCGACAACGCCCGGGTGATCCTGGCCCTGACGGCCATCGGCAAGGATGTCACCAATGTGGGCGGCCACAACCTGCTGAAGGGTCTGGATAACATGGCCTATGTGCAGAAGCAGGGCATCAACGGCCCCATTTTCACCCTTATTGCCCTGGATAGCCACAATTACCCCACCATGGGTGATGTGACCCGGGAGAAGCTGATTCAGGTGATCCTGGACGCCCAGCTTCCCGACGGCGGCTGGAACCTGAGCGGCGAGAACGCCGACCCCGACATGACCGCTATGGCCATCCAGGCCCTGGCCCCCTACTATAAAACCAACGAGACCGTGAAGGCTGCTGTGGATAAGGCCCTGGAGGCCCTTTCCGCCCTGCAGCGCAGCGACGGCGGCTTTGGCAGCTGGGGCACTGTGAACAGCGAGAGCTGCGCACAGGTCATCGTGGCCCTCACCGCTTTGGGTATTGATCCCATCGCGGACAGCCGCTTCGTGAAGAACGGCCTCACCGTGCTGGATGCTCTGGCCGGGTTCTATGTCACCGGCGGCGGCTTCCGGCACACCGCTGGCGGCGACCGGGACGGCATGGCTACCGAGCAGGGCTACTACGCACTGGCGGCCTACTACCGCTTCGCAAACGCCCAGACCCGGCTCTATGACATGACCGATGTGGCCATTCAGACCGGCGGCAGCAATATCCCCGCCACCGGCGATACCGGCGTGCTGGTTTGGATCATCGCCCTGCCCGTGGCGGCCTTGGCCGCCGCCTTCGTCCTGAAGCGTAAGGAGCGGGAGGCGTAAGCCAAAAAGAAAAAACCTAAGCGGCAAAATAAAACAGCACCCCCGGGGCCTCTTGCATGACAAGAGACCCCGGGGGTTTTATTTTTTGTTTGCAGCGGTGCGATATTGGAATAAAAAGTTTCCGACCGCATCCTTTTTGCGGTAAAAATGCCCACAAAGCCTTACAAACCGAAGGGCTGGGAGGACTTTTATCACTGGGTAAGGATGAGGTCGGCGGTTCGAATCCGCCCAGCAGCTCCATGAAAAAGCCTTGAAAATCAAGGCTTTTTCTTTTTGCCTTGAATCTGTTTCCCGTCCCGGAAAGCCATTTAGCTGCTATTTGGCTGCTGGAGCGGGATTTTTTGTTTTCATGCCTCTTTGGAGAGAAGATTTTCCAGCACGTTCTACACATTGGGTTCGGCGCGGCTGCTGCTGCAAGAGCTGGAGGGGCTGGCAGACGACAAGGAGCAGGAGGAGGTGTGACATTGGCGGAAGGCAAAGAAAAGCTGGACAAGAAGCCCATTGAAGATGAGGACCAGGATACAAAGGCAGCAAAGAAGGATACCGCCCCTGGGACTACCAATATGACCCTGTAAAGGATGCGTTCACCATTTTCAGAACTTTTATGAAAGTTCTGAAAATGCTTGCTCAGCCTGTCAAAAAGGATTTTTGACAGGCTGAAGCGAAGGGAGCCGGTCATCTGACCGGCTCCCTTCGCTTCAATTATCTTGCTGCGTCAGCCATTACTTTGCAGCCTTCTGGGCTCTCTTGGCCTCCTTGGCGGCCCTGTCAGCCAGATAGTACATACCGGGAGTATTGTAGTACTCCTTCTGCAGATCCTTCACCTGCTTGCACATTACCAGCAGACCGATCATGTTCAGGATGACAACCACGGCCAGGAAGCCGTCGAGGATCATATACATGGTGGTCACGTTGGAGAACGCGCAGGCGATGCAGATGAACAGGGGATAAATAAACACCCACACCTTGGAGAACCTGCGGCCAAACAGGATCTCAGCCTGAATCTGGCCGAAGAAGCCGGCAGAGATGATCGTGGAGAACACGAACAGGAACACCGTAATGGCAACGAAGATAGCGCCGAAGTTGCCGAACACGGACTGGAACGCAGCCAGTGCCAGCTGGCCGGAGCTCAGACCCTCCTGCGTCCACACACCGGAGGCCAGAACGGCCAGAGAGGTGATGGTGCAGATGACGATGGTATCCATAAAGACCTCGAAGATACCGAACTGGGCCTGACGGATGGGGTGATCCGTTTCGGCGGTGCAATGACCGGCGATGGTGGAGCCCACGCCCGCCTCGTTGGAGTACACACCGCGGGCAGCGCCCCAGCGGATCGCTGCCATAATGGTGGCGCCGGCGAAGCCGCCCACGGCGGCGTGGCCGGTGAAGGCGTCCTGGAAAATCATGCCGAAAACAGCGGGGAGCTCGCCCACGTGGGCGAAGATGATGACCAGGGCACCCATCACGTACAGGCAGGCCATCACGGGGACCAGAATGTCGGTGACGCTGGACACACGCTTGAAACCGCCGGCCAGGATCACGCCCACCAGAATGGCAAGAATGATACCGGTAACAGTCTGGTTCGCGCCGAACACGTTGAACTGCTCAGCAGCGGAAACACCCTGAGAGGCCAGGGAGGGAACCAGCTCGATCATGAAGAAGAAGGCGTAGCCGACGCCGAACACGACGCCGATCTTCTTGCCCAGACCGCGCAGATAGTAAGCCGGGCCGCCGACCCACTCGCCCGCATCGTTCTTGCGACGGTACTTGATGCCCAGCGCGACCTCGCAGTACTTGGTGCACATACCGAGGATGGCCAGGACCCAGATCCAGAACACGGCGCCGGGGCCGCCCAGGGCGATGGCCACAGGTACACCGACGATGTTAGAGGCACCAACGGCGCAGGCCAGCGCCGCGAACGCAGCGGAAATGGGACGAACCTTTCCCTCTTCCTTCTTGGCGAACATCTTACCGAAGGTCTGGCTCATGGCGTAGCCAAAGTGCCGGAGCTGGGGGAAGCCCAGATAGATGGTCAGGAACAGGCCGCCGCCGCCGATGAGGATCAGAATAGGAATGCCCCAGAACCAGTTGCCGAAGTCTTGAATCACCTTCAAAATAGCCATGCTTTTTCTCCTTTCACGCGAAACAATGTGTAGTTTTCTCTGGGATTGGGCTTTGTGTCTGTGCTGTTTGCCTGGGTTGCTCAGTGGATGGAAGGGGGATCGCTCAGCTCAGCAGACGCTTCACCGTCTCATAGGTGATATTGGGGACATTCTGGAACGTCTGCTGCATATCCACGCGCTCGGTGAGCATGTGTCCGTCGCGGCCGAAGGTACCGATATTGACAACGGGGACGTCGATCTGACGGATCTTATCCACCGGGTGCGTGTATTTTACGCCGTACTGGGGCATATTCGTCTCCAGCGCCTGAATGGCCAGGGTATCGTCGCACACGGCCATAAAGCTGGAGTCGGAGATGTAGGGGTAGAACATACGGGTCTTGATCTGGCGCTGGGCCTCGGGCCGCACCACCTCGATGGCGCTCTCCACCGCGTCCAGCAGAGCCTTTTCCTTGGCCGTGCGGCCGGTCATCTCGATACGGGCGCTGAAGATAGAACCGAAGAACACTACCACGGCGGGGGACTTGTCCTCGGACCACTTCCAGGCCTCCTGCACCACACGCAGGCCGAACAGCCGCAGATCCAGCTCGGGGTCGTCCTTATGCAGCTTCACGGCAAACTCGTGAATGGCGTTCTTGAATGCCTCGCCGTGCACGGCGGCCAGCTCGTTGTAGAACTCGCTCCAGGTGTAAACACGGGTCTTCCAGGGCAGCTGATGGAAGTCCACCTTGCTCAGCTCGCAGAAGCGCTTGTACTGGGCGTTCAGGTATTCCACCGTTTCGTCAAAGGCCTCCACAGCCATCTGTTTGCTCTTTTCCAGCACGATAGCAGGGCTCCAGCCATGGGTAAAGAAGTTGTAGTAACCGAAGGCCGTCAGCGCCGTCTGCACGGTGTAGGGGCCTTTGGTGTCCATCTGCTTCAGGGAGATGGGCGGGATGGCGACCTCGCCCTGGGCAATGTCGCACAGGTCGGTGTTCAGGCACATCTTCCGCGTAATGTTGGCCAGCACCAGGTTGGGATCCAGCGCGCTGAAGGCCTGCCCCACATGGGCCTCCTTGCCGAATACGGCGAAGCAAGGCAGCAGCTTGCCGATGCTGCCGTAATAGATGTAGCGGTTTTCATCGCCGGGGGCGTAGTTGGTGGAGTAGTCGGCGTTGATACACGCCACATACTCGAAGTGCTCCTTCTCCTTCAGCTCCTCCAACAGATCCAGAGCCGTGATGATGCCCTTGGAGTTGTCCTCCTCGTCGCACTCGCCGATGGCCAGCAGGTTGCCGTCCAGCTCCTCGGGATGCTGGGAGAAATACTGGATCAGGTACATGTGGCCGGCTACGCCGGACTTCATGTCCAGCGCGCCGCGGCCAAACAGATACTCGCCGGACTCAATGTCGTCAATGACCTCCTGAGGCAGCACGAATGTCTCGCGCAGCTTGGCGGGCAGCTCCTTGCAGCGGAAGGCATACTCGCGGATGGTGCCAAAATCGTCCACCCCCACGGTGTCGATGTGGCCGATGAGGATGACCGTGCGGTTAGAATTGCCCTTGGTGCCCTTCACATAGGCCAGCGTACTGTGCCGCACCACAAAGTCGTTCTTGGTCTGGAAGCATTTGACCTGCTGGGGGTGCGCCTGAAAGTAGGGCAGGGACATATAGAAGTCCTGCATATAGCGGGCTACGGCGCTCTCGCCGCCCGGCTCCTTATTGATGCTGGGGATGGCGACCATATCCTCCGTCAACTGCCGGACCTTGTCAAAAGAATGTAGTTTCATGTCTTAGCTCCTTTGCTTGTTGTGCCGCGCGTATCAGTCGCGGTGATATCTCTCGATGCCGGCCATGTAGGTGTTCAGCACCTGAATATCCTTAATGTCGTTTTCGGGGATGTGGAAGATGTCGCGGTCGATGACCACCATGTCAGCGAACTTGCCGGCCTCGATGGTGCCCATCAGATCCTGGCTGCCGTTGGCGTAGGCCACATTTTTGCTGTACATGCACACCGCATCATACACGGATACCTTCTCGTCGGGATGATAGCCGCCCACGGGATAGCCGTCCATGTCCTGACGGGTCACGGCGGCGTAGATGCCGATCCAGGGATTGAAGCTCTCCACCGGCGCATCGGAGCCGCCGGCCATAACCAGCCCCGCATCCAGATACGTCTTCCAGAGATAGCTCAGCGCGGCACGCTCCTTGCCCACGCGATCCTCGATCCAGTGCAGATCGGTCATCAGGAATGTGGGCTGGATATCCAGCACAAGGGGCAGCTTCTTCATGCGCTCGATCAGCTCCGGCGTGGCCATCTGGGCGTGGATGATACGGAAGGGGAGACGCCTGGCCTGCTCCTCCGGCGTCATGCCGTCCTTCAGCCCCTGCTGCAGGCAGTACTCCACGGCGTCCAGAGTGACCTCCAGGGCCTCGTCGCCGATGCAGTGGGTGGCGGGCTGCAGACCGCGGCGGTATGCCTCGTACATTCTCTTGGCCAGGTCCTCGGGACTGATGACCAGAATGCCGGTGTTGCCGGGATCGTCCTCGTAGTCGGCGTACAGCTTGGCGGAACGGGAGCCCAAAGAGCCGTCAGAGAAGCTCTTGAAGCTGCCCATCCTTGCGGCACGGTAGGGATCGCTCCGCTGCTGGGCCGTCAGGTGCTCCGGGTCAAACAGATAGTCCAGACACACGGACATACGCACCGGCAGCTCGCCGCGGTCGCTGCGGGCCACATAGTCCGCAAAGTCCTCGTCATAGTGCCATATCGCCGCGGCATAGGTGTGCATCATGGTCACGCCCAGACTGGAGGCCAGCGCCAGCCCCTTCTTCATGCACTTCTCACGGGTGGCGGGCACCAAAAACGGATCAGGAATCAGATTGTCGTAGATCTTGGAGGCCTGCTCACGGAAAATGCCGTTGGGGCTGCCGTCGGCATCCAGCTCCACCATGCCGCCGGGGCCGAATACATAGCCGTTGGTGATGTTGGCCTTTTCCAGCGCCATCGTGTTGGCCACCGCCGTATGCAGGCATACGCGCTTGATAACGATGGGATGATCGGTGCTGGCCTCATCCAGATCCAGACGGGTGGGCAGCTGATCCTCGCAGTCCTTCCACTTGGACTGGTCGAAGTTGGAGCCCTTGATCCACTCGCCCTTGGGCGTTTCCGCCGCACGGTCACGCAGCAGCTGCAGCGCCTCGGCACGGGAGGTGGCGCCGCCCAGATCCACGGTGGTATAGGTCTGGCAGAAGGCGAAAAAGTGCAGGTGGGAGTCGCCCATGCCGGGCAGCACGGTCTTGCCTTGCAGATCGATGCACTTCGCGCAGTCAAAGCGCTCCAGCGCCTCCTCCTTTGTGCCCACGTAGGCAAATTTGCCGTCCTTCAGCACTACTGAGTCCTTGCAGATATCCGGCGCCTCCATCGTGTAGATCTTGCCGCCATAAAACAACGTATCAGCTCTGGCCTTCATTTTGTACACCTCTCCAATTTCAACATGACATAATTGTGATTTTGCACAGTTTCACGCGCGTCGGCTTTAACTTAGTCGCCATTATAACGAAAAAAGAAACGTGTGGCAATTTGCCGCCTGTTCCCCATGCGGAACAGTTTGTGCAATTTTTGTTTCCTGTGCAGAACGTTTATTGACACATCCGGCGGTTTTTGATATAATCGCTAAAAGTTTGTGAAAAAATAAGCTTGGATTGATTTTAAGGAAATCGCTTATGGACACCGAAAGAGAAAGTATCACAAAAGAGGTCGGCGGTCGAATCCGCTACGCCCGCAAGAGCCGGAGCATGTCGATGGACGAGCTGGCTCAGGCTATCTACAAAACGCGTTCTGCCATCTCCAAATACGAAAATGGCCAGATATCCGTGGATATCGCCACGCTTTACGACATTGCTAATGCCCTGAAGATCAGCATCTATGATCTGCTGCACCGCAACACGCCGGACATCCATCAGGAGTACAATGCGGAGATACCCGCCTTTTTCCGGGGTGTCTCCCAGCTATATATGTATTTCTTCGATGGCCGGGTCAACCGCGCCCAATGCACGGTTATTGACATATTCCCTACGGAGGAAAGCAGCAAGGCCGAAGTCCTCATGTATATGAATATCAAGGATCTGGCCCACTACCAGGTCTGCGAGAGCAGCTACCGCGGCGTCCTGACCCACTATGAGGCATTCAGTGCCATGCTTTTCGAGAACAACGATATGCCCATGGATAAATACCAGATCGGCATCCCCCAGCCCTATATGGACGACGACCGGAAGTGGGTGCTGACCTACGGTATCTCCTGCCGCCCGCTGATGCCCTCTGCCGCCAAGCGTCTGCTCAGCAAAACGCCGCTTTCCATCGACAAGACAATGGTTCAGGAGCTGATGATATCCAAAGAGGACATCCGCTTGATGAAGCATTACAATATGTTCGTCATGGTGTAGTGAAGTGACCCCAAAAGTCAGACAATTATTTCTAACAGAAGCTGTTCAAGCAGCCGAAAGGGCTTGCCGTCTGTGAATTGCAGGCGGCAGGCCCTTCAGTTTTGGCAGATACAGCAGCTCACTTTTGAGCGTCCCGCAAAAATTTTCCCCGGGCAAAGAAGGTGAAAGGCCCCGGGGATGCCCGAAGCCTTTCACCTTATCCCATATTCAGCTCAGCAGGGCGGCCAGGAGGGTCAGGACGGCTACGGCGGCCCAGAAAAGGAGCTTCTGCCGCAGCATACGCCGGACGTCCACGGACGTGTTACTCCGCCAGCTTCCGGCCCATGGCCTGGCAGGCGGCCAGCACATCGTCGTCGGGAGCCTCGCAGCAGGTGATGCTTTCGCACACCAGGCTGATGCCCGCATCGTCGCAGTCCTTCTCCCAGCTGCGCATCCATTCGCCGTCGCCCCAGCCGTAGGAGCCGAACAGGCCCACAGACTTGCCGCCCAGCTGGTTCCTGATGCTGTCGAACATGGGCTGGAACTCCATCTCCTCCAGCACCTCGCTGCCCATGGCGGGGCAGCCCATGGCCACGGAGGACACGCCGGACAGGGAGGCGGCGGTCACCTGGTCGGGAGTCAGCAGGGAGGCGTCGGCCCCGGCGGCCTTCATGCCCTCCAGAACGGCGTTGGCCATGGCCTCGGTGTTGCCGGTGCCGCTCCAATAGATCACAAGCGTCTTTTTCATAAATATACTTCCTTTCAAAAATATGTCTCAAAATATGCCAATGGTTTGTCAAACGGCCACTGCCAGCTGCTCCAGCCGGTAGCCGGTCTGCCACAGGGCGCAGTAGCGCTGGGTGCAGCGGCGGAAGCGGTCGAACAGACGCTGAGCCCGCTGCTCGTCGCCGTATACCTTCCACAGCCCGGCGCACTTGAAGTCCTCGGCCCGGTGGTCGATGAACCCCTGCACATCCTCCGGCGGGTAGCTGAGGAACAGCCCCACCTCGTGGGGAAATTCCTCCTCCGTGCGCAGCCGCTGCACCAGCCGCGCCACACACTGTCCGCAGCTGCCGCAGGGGTAGCCCGCCTGCCGCAGCAGGCGGCAGGACAGATCGTCGTCCAGATCCCGGCGCAGGGCCTGGGGCCGGTACAGATACAGCAGCGCCCTTCCCTGGCCCAGCCGCATGGGCAGCAGGCACAGCCCCCGGGGCACCAGCACCCGGTTCATCCGCCGGATGTCCGCCAGCAGCTGCTGGCGGGAGTCATAGGGGCAGGGAAACAGACTGCCGGTCTTGATGCCGGCCAGAGTGGGCGCGCACTGGCGCACCACCGTCTCCTCCGCCGGTCTCATCCTGCGTGCTTCTCCAGAATTCCCCGCAGAGCGGACAGGGAGCTGGTGTGGCAGCGCTCGATGATGGTGTTCTGGCCCTTCAACTGGCTGAGGGCCCCCTGCACCATCTTGTGGGACATGGTGCCGGTGAAAAAAATCATCAGGTCGGGGCTGCCCAGCTTGTTCCGCAGGCCCCCGGCAGGCTTGGTGAATACCTTGGCCTGGCACCGGTACGTCTGACAGAGCTCCTTATACCGCCGCTCCATACACTCGTTTCCTCCCAAAATCACAACGCTCATAGCGATCTCCCTTCTATGGTTAAAGTGCTTTAACTACCGATTTGTAAAAACAGCGTCTCCCGGACGCCTTGTATGAGGATAGTATACGCAAAGGCAGGAGCCGTATCCACTCCAAAACGGCGGATACGGCTCCAAAATGAATTTTTCGGCAGGGGAGGGACAGGAGAAAAGCAGACCTGCCAGAAGGCGGCCCCTTTATCAGGAGCCGCCCTCTGGCAGATGAAAGAAGATGAGAATCAGCGGAGAAAAGAGAGAAGATGAAAAGAGAACTACGAGAGAAAACCACGTAAACGCTTCTGCCTGCTATCTGAAAACGCCTGTCAGTCCAGGACGTTGGAGACCACCAGCCAGCGGCCCGCATCCTGATGCAGGGTCACGCTGCCGCCTGCGTAGCGCAGGGTCACGGTACCATCGGGGCTGTGGTACCCATACTGGAAGCGGACGTAGCCCGCGTCACCGGCAGGGCCGTAGTACGCGTCGAAATCCGCCAGATAGGTGAGGCCGTCAAAGGCCGCGTCGGACATATCTGCCAGGCTCAGGCCCGTGTACCGCAGCAGCAGATCCTCCAGATCCGATGCCGTCAGGCGGGCATAGCCCTCGGCACCCAGCTGGTACAGCTCCCGGTCGGACAGGTCCCGGCTCCCGGCACCGCCGGTGAACAGGGCAGTCAGGTCCATGTCCGCAGCCCGGTCAAAGGAGACAGACAGAAACAGGTTGGGCCCCTGGGCAGGCAGCACGTTGAAGCAGCTGCCGCCGAACCAGCGGAGCTCCTGCTCCGTCAGCAGGCTGGCCCCCTGGGGCAGGGTCACCCGGGGCTCCTCCGCCGGGGCTGCGTCCTGTCGGACCGCCGGGGCGGAGAAATGCACAGGCTCGACGGTATTCCTCGCTACGCTCTGCCCGCGCAGGCCGCAGGCACACAGCCCCAGCATCAAGCACACTGCCAGCAGCAATACCGTCTTTTTCATGGCGACTCCTTTCCCGAGGTGAATGTTGGTTTTTCCCTTACTGTACTTGCAGTATACAGGAGTTTCTCAGCAAAATCATCTCAAAATGGTGAATAACGGTTACAATCCGGTAACAAAGCGGTTAAAATTTGGTACACTTTTTCGGCGGTTGCAATGGTGGGGGAAATGAGGTATAATAATAGAATTGGTGTATCTTGCACAGGAGGGAACCCTGCCTTATGTGGTATTTTCTTTTGTTTGCCGCCCTGTTGGGAGCGGACCAGCTTATCAAATACTGGACGGTGGAGCACCTGGCTCTGGGAGAGTCGGCGGCGTTTTGGCCGGGCGTCATGCGGCTGACCCGGGTGCATAACTATGGCGCGGCCTGGTCCAGCTTTTCCGGCCAGACCGCGGCCCTGGCGGTGGTGACGGTGCTGCTGATGGCGGCGGTGGCGTATCTGCTGGTGCGGCGCATCGTGCGGCATCCCCTGGGCGTGATCGCGGGGCTGATGATCCTGGCCGGGGGCGTGGGGAACCTCATCGACCGGTTGTTCCGGGGCTATGTGGTGGACATGTTCGACCTGACTCTATTTTCCTATCCGGTGTTCAACTTTGCCGACTGCTGCGTGGTGGTGGGGGCCATTCTGGGGGCCGTGTACTACCTGTTTTTATACGATAAATACGACAAGAAGGACAGAAAGCATGGAAACGACCCGGCTGACGGTGACAACTGAGGAGGCGGGGCAGCGGGCGGACAGCCTGCTGGCCCGGCGGCTGGAGGGGCTGACCCGCTCCGCCGCCGCCCGGCTTCTGGAGGAGGGACGCGTTACGGACCGGGGCCGCCCGGTGGCGAAGAACCTGCGGGTCCAGCCGGGACAGGTGCTGGAGGTGACGCTGCCGGAGCCGGAGGAGCCGGAAGCCCGGCCCCAGGATATTCCCCTGGACGTGGTATACGAGGACGAGGACGTCATCGTGGTGAACAAGCCCACGGGGATGGTGGTGCATCCGGCACCGGGGCACCCGGACGGCACCCTGGTCAACGCTCTGCTGTATCACTGCGGGGAGAGCCTGTCCGGCGTGGGGGGCCAGAAGCGTCCCGGCATTGTCCATCGCATCGACCGGGACACCAGCGGCCTCATTATCGCCGCCAAAAACGACGCGGCCCACCTGGCCCTGGCGGCCCAGCTGGCGGACCACACCCTGGCCCGGACGTATGAGTGCCTGGCGGTGGGCAATTTCCGGGAGGACAGCGGCACTGTCAACGCGCCCATCGGCCGCCATCCGGTGGACCGCAAGCGCATGGCGGTGGTGCGCCAGGGGGGCCGGGAGGCCGTGACCCATTGGGAGGTCATCGCCCGCTATCCCGGCGTCACCCATCTGCGCTGCCGCCTGGAGACGGGCCGCACCCACCAGATCCGGGTCCACCTGGCTCACATCGGCCACCCGATTCTGGGGGATACGGTGTATGGGGCCAAAAAGCCTGTGCCGGGGCTGACGGGCCAGTGTCTCCACGCCGTGGGGCTGCGGTTTCTCCATCCCCGCACCGGGGAGCCGGTGGAGCTGACCTGCCCTTTGCCGGAGGAGTTTGTCCGGATGCTGGACAAGCTCCGGCGGGGAAGCTGACGCCGCCGGCGATTCGATGGAAAATCATATGACGAACGACCGAACGAGGTGCGATATGCAGACATTTATGGTGCCCTGCCTGCTGGGGCTGGAAAAATTGGTGGGTGACGAGATCCGGCGGCTGGGGCTGCGGGATGTGCAGGTGGAAAACGGCCGGGTCCTGTGCCGGGGCCAGCTGTCCGACATAGCGCGGCTGAACATCAACCTGCGCTGCGGCGCCCGGGTCCTGCTGGTGCTGGGCCGGTTTCCGGCCCGCAGCTTTGAGGAGCTGTTTCAGGGCACCCGGGCCATCGCCTGGGAGGACTATCTGCCCCGGAACGCGGCCTTCCCCGTGAAGGGCTACTCCATCTCCTCCCAGCTTCACGCCGTGCCGGCCTGCCAGTCCATCATCAAAAAGGCCATGGTGGAGCGGATGAAGGCCCACTACGGCCTGGAGCAGTTCCCAGAGGACGGGGTAAAGCATCAGGTGCGGTTCTCCCTGTTCAAGGACGAGGCCATGATCTGTCTGGATACCTCCGGCGAGGGCCTGTATAAGCGGGGATACCGGGCCGTGGGCGTGGAGGCTCCCCTGCGGGAGACGCTGGCGGCGGCTATGGTGACCCTGTCCCGATTCCGGGGGAGGGACCCCTTCTGTGACCCCTTCTGCGGCAGCGGCACCATCTGCATCGAGGCGGCGCTGATCGCCCTGAACCGGGCCCCGGGCCTGGACCGCAGCTTTGACGCCCAGCGCTGGGGCTTTGTACCCTCCGGGGACTGGCTGGCCGCCGCCGGGGAGGCCATGGACAAGGAGTTCCACGGGAAGTACGACATCTGGGGCGGCGATGTGGACCCCCGGGCCGTGGCCATCGCCCGGGACAACGCCCGGAAGGCCGGGGTGGAGGATGTGGTGCGCTTTGAGGTGGCGGATATGCGGAATTTCCGCCGGGAGGACACCTATGGCCAGCTGGTGACCAATCCGCCCTACGGTGAGCGCCTGCTGGAGCGGCAGGAGGCCGAGGCCCTGTATCGGGATTTCGGGCATATGTGGGAGCGGCTGCCGGACACCTGGCGGACCCTGGTGCTCAGCAGCCACACGGAGTTTGAGCGCACCTTCGGCCACCAGGCCAAAAAGAAGCGCAAACTCTATAACGGCATGATCAAGTGCGATCTGTTTATGTACGGAAATGTGTAAGAGCGGGGTTGACAGCGTTATGCCGGGACTTTTCCCGAAATCTTCACAGAAATTTTCAATTTGTTCATATACTTTTCCGCCGCCGTGCTACAATAGGTTACGATCTGTTACCGAATCTTAAAACTCACCGGGAGGGCGCCGCTATGAAGCACATCTTTATCATCAACCCCACTGCGGGGAAATATGACAGCCGCCAGCGGATCTATGAAATGGCTGAGCATCTGCGGACGGCTCACGGTCTGGACGTGCAATGCATCCTCACCAAAAAACAGGGCCACGCCACCGAGATCGCCCAAAAGCTCTGTCAGACCGGGGAGCCCCTGCGGTTTTACGCCTGCGGCGGCGACGGCACCGTCAACGAGGTGGCAAACGGCATCATCGGCTATGACAATGCCGCCATGAGCGTGATCCCTGTGGGCACCGGCAACGACTTTCTGAAAAACTTCGGCGACGACCTGGACAAGTTCCGGGACGCCGAGAACCTGTGGGACGGCCCCCAGTTTCCCATGGACGCCATCGACGTCAATGGCCGGGTGGCCCTGACCATCGCCTGCTCCGGCATCGACGCCCGGGTGGCCCGGGACGTACATAATTTCAGCGAGAGCCCCATTCTGGACGGCAAGAGCAGCTATATTGTCTCTCTGCTGGTGAACTTCCTGTTCAAGGGCATCGGCTCCCATTGGACGGTGGAGCTGGACGGCGAAACCATGGAGGATGACTTCTCCCTGGTGTCCGTGTGCAACGGGCGGTATTACGGCGGCGGGTTCATGCCTGTGGCCGAGGCCCGGATGGACGACGGCGTGCTGAACACCCTGGTGGTGAAAAAGGTCAGCCGCACTACCTTCCTGCGGTTTGTGACTCCGTATGCCAAGGGGCAGTACTATAAATTCCCCCATGTGGCCCGCTGCTCTACCCCCAAGGTGGTGCATATCCATTCCGATAAGCCGGATATCGTCACATGTCTCGACGGCGAGTGCATCACCTCCGACGATGTGACCATCCGTCTGGCGGACAAGCGGCTGAATTTCTTCGGCCCCGCCGGCTGCGACTGCAACCGCACCGCCCGGGATATTTGACCAATTTGTGAACTTTTTGAGATTTTGCCAAAAATCCCCTTGCAAAATCTGAATAGTGTGGTATGATAATCAGCGTTAGCACTCAGGACTATTGAGTGCTAACGCTGAACTCGTTTATTATGTAAAGATATAAGGAGGAACCAACCATGAAACTGACACCGCTTGCTGATCGCGTTGTTCTGAAGATGACGGAGGCGGAGGAGACCACCAAGGGCGGCATCATCCTCACCGGCTCCGCTAAGGAGAAGCCCTCTGTGGCAGAGGTGATTTCCGTGGGCCCCGGCGGCACCGTGGACGGCAAGACCGTTACCATGACCGTGAAGCCCGGCGACAAGGTCATTACCGACAAGTATGCCGGCACCAAGGTCACCCTGGAGGATGTGGAGTATATCATCGTCAAGCAGGCCGACATTCTGGCCATCGTCGAATAACGCTCCCATCCCTGTCATTTCCAAAATCAATCTTTCTGCTTTTAATTAGGAGGCAATATTATGGCTAAGATCATTAAGCGCGGGGAGGAAGCCCGCAAGGCTCTGGAGTCCGGCGTCAATCAGCTGGCCGATACCGTCAAGATCACCCTGGGCCCCAAGGGCCGCAACGTGGTGCTGGATAAGAAGTTCGGCACTCCGCTGATCACCAACGACGGCGTATCCATCGCCAAGGAGATCGAGCTGGAGGATCCGTTTGAGAACATGGGCGCGCAGCTGGTGCGCGAGGTGTCCACCAAGACCAACGACGTGGCCGGCGACGGCACCACCACCGCCACCCTGCTGGCCCAGGCCATGATCCGCGAGGGTCTGAAGAACCTGGCCGCCGGCGCCAATCCCATCGTTATGAAGAAGGGCATGGCCAAGGCCGTGGACGCTGCTGTGGCCGCCATTCATGAGCAGAGCCAGAAGGTCAACGGCACCGACGACATCGCCCGCGTGGGCACCGTCTCCTCCGGCGACGCCTTCATCGGCAAGCTCATCGCCGAGGCTATGGAGAAGGTCTCCGCCGACGGTGTCATCACCATCGAGGAGTCCAAGACCGCCGAGACCTACTCCGAGGTGGTGGAGGGCATGATGTTCGACCGGGGCTATATCACCCCCTACATGGTCACCGACACCGACAAGATGGAGGCCCTCATCGACGACGCGTATATCCTCATCACCGACAAGAAGATCTCTGTGATCTCCGACATTCTGCCTCTGCTGGAGCAGCTGGTCCAGGCCGGCAAGAAGCTGTTCATCATCGCCGAGGACGTGGAGGGCGAGGCTCTGAGCACCCTGATCGTCAACCGTCTGCGGGGCACCCTGAATGTGGTGTGCGTCAAGGCTCCCGGCTTTGGCGACCGCCGCAAGGAGATGCTCCAGGATATTGCCATCCTCACCGGCGGCCAGGTCATCAGCGAGGAGCTGGGCCTGACTCTGAAGGATGCCACCGTGGATATGCTGGGCCGTGCCCGCCAGGTGAAGGTCACCAAGGAGAACACCATCATCGTGGACGGCATGGGCGACAAGCAGGCCATTGCCGACCGCGTGGCCCAGATTCGCGCCCAGATCAACAACACCACCAGCGAGTATGACCGCGAGAAGCTGCAGGAGCGTCTGGCCAAGATGGCCGGCGGCGTGGCTGTCATCAAGGTGGGTGCTGCTACCGAGACCGAGATGAAGGAGAAGAAGCTCCGCATCGAGGACGCCCTGAACGCCACCAAGGCTGCCGTGGAGGAAGGCATTGTGGCCGGCGGCGGCACCATCTTTGTCAACGTGATCCCCGCTGTCACCGCCCTGCTGGCCGACGCCGAGGGCGACGAGAAGACCGGCGTGCAGATCGTGGCCAAGGCTCTGGAGGAGCCCATCCGCCAGATCGCTGCCAACGCTGGCCTGGACGGCTCCGTGATCCTGGAGAAGGTCCGCACCTCCGGCAAGAACGGCTTCGGCTTCGATGCCTACAAGGAGGAGTACTGCGACATGATCGCCAGCGGTATCGTGGATCCCGCCAAGGTGACCCGCTCCGCTCTGGAGAACGCCGCCAGCGTGTCCGGCATGGTGCTGACCACCGAGTCCCTGGTGGCCGACAAGCCCCAGCCCGCGGCTCCCGCAGCCCCCGCTCCCGATATGGGCGGCATGGGCGGCATGTATTAAGAGACGCCGCAAACCGTTGAAATTGCTTGATTTTTTGGATGCGCAAAAGCGGATTTACGCCAAACTTACGCCACTTACGCCAAAAATCCAAGCGCATGATCCGGTAACAGAAATCGGCACCTGCCTCAAAAAGCAGGTGCCGATTTTTATGATTTGCCCTTGCCGGTGCAGGAGGCGGGGATCATGGCTTGACTTGCTCCGCAGCTCAATACGCCGGGTCCTTCAGCTCCCGGCGGATCTGCGGGAAGGCCGCATCCTCGCCCTGCTTCTTCAGCAGCAGCAGCCACCGGTCCAGCAGGTCGCTGGTCTCCTGGTTGATGAGAATGTGCCCCTTGGAGCCCTGGTAATAGTCATAGGGCGATGCATCGGTATATTTTTCCCCTTGGTACACCCGGCAGGCAGCGATGCGGTCGCAGAACATCTCCGCCACATAGCGCTTGGGCATTTTACACCCGCCCATGTATACGCTGCCATCCGGCCGCAGGCAGTAGTCGATCCAGTACTCAAAGTGATGACGGTTGCGGCCCTTATGATGCAGCCACGACAGGCTTACGCCGTTTTCCAGGCGCTCCTGGTCGTTGGGGCTGCGGTATCCCTGGTAATATTTGGCGCTGCGCCAGAACTCCGTGGGGCTGTATTTGCTCAGATCGTGGGTCAGTCCCTGCCACACCAGCCCCAGCCGCAGGCAGTAATGCCGCACCAGCCGCCGGTGGCGGCCCACCGTGCGCAGATGCTCACGAATATGCATGCGCCGTCCCCCCTTTTTTTCGCTTTTCCTATGATACCACAAAAGAGCTCCCGGCGCAAACGGCAGACTTTGGCGAAATGACGAAAAATGACGGGATTTTTCTACGGCAGATTTTGCTTTTTATTCACACTCCTGTCATAGGTCTATGTTATAATCATAACAAAGGATCAAACGAGAACAAGGAGGCGCATCTTTTTCATGATGATCGAGAAGAGCGGCACCATCCGGCTGAAGGATATCCACATTCCCCAGGGGGGCACGCCGGAGCAGCAGGAGCTGGCCCAGGGCATGGTACGGGTGAATCACCTGTATCGCAGCGCTCTGAAGGTCGCCGTCACCCAGCTGGAGATCCTGGACGAGGAATTTGCCAGCCTGTACGACCACTCTCCCATCCACCATATCGAGTACCGCATCAAAACCGTGGACAGCATCGTGGAAAAGCTGAAGCGCCGGGGGTTTGAGGTCACCATCGACAATATCTATGCCCACATCCAGGACGTAGCCGGCGTCCGGGTTATCTGCAACTATCTGGACGATATCTACTATCTCCGCAGTCTGCTGGCCCGCAATGAGAATTTCAAGATCATCCGGGAGGTGGACTACATCCAGCAGCCCAAGGAGTCCGGCTACCGAAGCCTGCACCTGATCTGCGATGTGCCCATCGTGATCTCTGAGGGAATGCTGCACCTGCCGGTGGAGATCCAACTGCGTACCATTGCCATGGACATGTGGGCCAGCCTGGAGCATGAGCTGCGCTATAAGTCGCAGCGGGACTTTTCCCCTGACGACGCGGCGCGCCTGCGCCTGTGCTCCGATGCCATCAGCGAGATCGACCGGGAAATGCAGGATATCTACCAGGGCAGAGGCCCGGAATACCACGCATAGAACCCCGCTGCAAAAAGAAATGTACTCCCCCATGCAGGACGCTGCCGTCCGCATGGGGGAGCACGTTTATGCCGCCTGGGCGGCGTTACGCCTTGGGCTGCTGCTGGGTGATGCAGTGGATGTTGCCGCCGCCGAAGGCGATCTCCCGGGTCTGGACCCCCACGATCTGGCGGTCCGGGAACATCTGCTGCAGCTGCTGGATGGCCAGCCGGTCGTTTTCGTCGCCGTACTGGGGGGCGATAACGGCCCCGTTGACGATGAGAAAGTTCATATACGAGGCGATGCTGACCTCGCCGTTTTCCCGGGGGGCGGTGCCCTCCACGGCGTCGATGGTCTCCGCCCCCTCCAGATAGCAGGGCTTTTTCGTCAGGCACAGCTTGTGCACCGTCAGGCGGCGGCCCTTGGCGTCGGTGGCCTGGCTCAGGGTGCGGAAGGCGTCCTGGGCCGCCTGATAGAAGGGGTTCTCCGGGTCCTCGGTCCAGATGCACGCCACCTCTCCCGGGGCCACGAAGCAGGCCACGTCGTCAATATGGCCGTTGGTCTCATCGGGGTCGATGCCGTCCCGCAGCCAGATGACCTTCTCGCACCCCAGATAGCCGCAGAGCTTTTCTTCAATATCCCGGCGGCTCAGCTCCGGGTTCCGTCCCGGGGACAGCAGGCACATCTCCGTGGTCAGCACAGTGCCCTGACCGTCCACATGGATGGACCCGCCCTCCAGCACAAAATCGTCGGTGCGGTAGCTGTCCACCCCCTCCAGCTCGCAGATCTTCCGGGCCACTAGGTCGTCCTGATCCCAGGGAAAGTACAGCCCGTCGTACAGGCCGCCCCAGGCGTTGAAGGTCCAGTCCACTGCCCGCAGACCGCCCTGGTCGTTTTTCACAAAGGTAGGGCCGCAGTCCCGGACCCAGGCGTCGTTGCTGGTCATCTCCACCACCCGCACGTCCTCCGGCAGGCGGGCCCGGGCATTCTGAAACTGGTCGGGATTCACGCATACCGTCACCGGCTCAAACCGGACGATGGCCCGGGCTACGTCAATGAATGCCTGCTGGGCGGGCTTGGCTCCGCCGCGCCAGTTATCGGGCCGCTGGGGCCACAGCATCCATACGCCGCTCTGCTCCTCAAATTCCCCGGGCATGCGATACCCGTCCTGCCGGGGCGTGGTTCCTGTAATTCGTTTTGCCATAGCTGTTATCCTCCTGATATGGGGTGATGCCGCCGCCGGACGGCGATGAGCAGCTCGCCCAGCAGCACACTGATGATGGAGCCCACGGTAATGGGCAGAATGGTGGCCAGCGTCTCCCGGTCCGTGGACAGGGGGACGGCGGTGAATACGATGGACAGGGCGATGAGCGTCATGGGGACGTAGGCCAGGCATTTGAGAAAGCCGCCGCCTCCCGGTACCCGGAAGGGCCGCTCCGCATCCGGGAACCTTTGCCGCAGGGCCAGAAACGCCGGAAACACCGGCAGATAGCTCAGCAGCAGCATCACCAGGTTCAGGGCGAAGAAGCTCCAGAACAGGGAGGAATCCGGGCTCACCGCCTGGATGGCAGCTCCCAACAGACACACCGCCGAGGCTACGATTCCGCTGACCAGCGCCGAGCCCACGGGCATCTGGTTGTCCTTCCGCCGCCGGGCGAACACGGCGGGCATATCTCCCCGCTCTGCGGCATAGGCGGCGGTGGAATTGACGCCCATGGACCAGGAGATCATGTTGCCGAACAGCGTTACCAGAAACAGCAGGGCCACAATACCCACCAGCACGCCGCCGGTGGCGCCGGTCATCAGGGATACGGCATCGATGAGGCCGGAGTCCACACTGATGTCCCGGGTAGGCACGGCGGCCCCGATGCCGAAGGCCGAAAACAGGTAAATGGCCGCAATGACGATGCCGCCGGCAACGATGGCCTGGGGAATCTGCCGCCGGGGGTCCGCCATGCTGCCGGCATAGGTGCATACCACCTCAAAGCCCAGAAAGTTGAAGATGATGACGGAGATATACGACAGACTGTCCAGGTCGAAGGACGGCAGGAAGGTCCGGGCCGTCATGTCGTTGACAAAGCCATTTTTCGCCACATACACGATGCCCAGCACCCCCACCGTCACCGCCAGCAGAATCTTGATGGCGGCGCTGAGGTTCAGGATGATGATGCTGTCGCACACCGGATAAAAGGCCACCACGGTGACAATCCAGATAAACGCCAGCTGGATCAGCAGGGACCACACTGGCCCCGGCTGCCAGCCGAACACATACCCCAGCAGCTCCGGACACATGACCGCCAGGGATGCCATCCACAGAGGGAAGTTGATCCAGTAGTACCACGAGGCCCGGGCGCCCCAGCGGGAGTCGGGCCACGCCGTGTGGATCCAGTCGTACAGGCCGCCGTCCCCGGGAAAGGCGGTGCCCAGCTCCGAGGAGATGAGCCCATAGGGCAGCAGAAACGCCGCGATCATGAACAGCCACCAGAAATACTGGCTGTTGCCGATGGACGCCACCGGCGCGGCGGCCTCCGCCACAAACACCACGCAGATGACGGACAGCACCACGTCCGCCAGCCGAAATTTGCGTTTTTCCATGTCAGCTCAGGCCCCGGTCCGCCATAAAGCGCTCCAGCTGCTCCCGGGCGGCAGCCATCTCCAGCTCCGTGTGCCTCTGGCGGCACTGGGTGAAGTATACCAGCAGGCCCCGCATGGCCGTCAGGCGGTTGCCGGCCTGCTCCCAGCACAGGGAGGCGGCGGAGTCGGCTACCTCGTCGGTGACGTCCTCACCCCGGGTGGCAGGCAGGCAGTGCAGGAACTTGCACCCGATGGCCCCCAGGCTCATCAGCTCCCGGTTCACCTGATAGTCGTGGAACACCTCCACCCGCTGCTCCTTGGGCATCTCGTTTTCATACAGGCCGTACCACACGTCGGTATAGATGAAGTCCGCGTCCCGGACGGCGCTGCGGTCGTCGGTGACCAGGAAGCTGCCGCCGCTTTCCCGGCAATTGCGCTCCATGATGGCCTGATGGCCGTCGGTCAGCTGGTGGCCCTTGGGGCCGTAGTGGACGAATTTCATGCCCAGATGGGTGGTGATGAAGCCCAGGGACGCGCACACCTGAGTGCCGTCGCCCACGAACACCACCTTGCAGTCCGACAGCTTCTTGCCCCGGGGCAGGTTCTCCGCCATGGTGCACAGGTCGCCGATCTCCTGGGTGGGGTGGTTATAGTCGGACATGCCGTTGAGCACCGGAATGGAGCACGCCTCCGCCAGGTCCACGATGGTGCGGTGCTCAATGACCCGGGCCATGACCACGTCCACCAGATAGCTCAGCACCCGTCCGGTGTCGCCGATGGTCTCGTGTCCGCCCAGCTGGATCATGCCGGGGCCCAGATACTGGGCGTGGCCCCCCAGCTGGCTCATGGCCGTCTCAAAGGACACCCGGGTCCGGGTGGAGGACTGCTGAAAGATCATGCCCAGGTTCCTGTTTTTCATCAGCGGCGGGTAATAGCCGCCCCGGATGGCGTCCTTGATGGACAGGCTCAGCTGGATCATGTCCAGCAGCTCCTTCGCCGAAAAGTCGTTGGTGTCGATAAAATCCTTGACCATATGGTTTCCTCCTGCAAGAAATAGTTGGAAAATTTCCGCGTTCGGCCTTATTATGCGCCCGATGGCGCGTCTCTATGCAAAAAAGCCGCCCTTCGCTCCGCCGCCGTGAAAATGACGCAGGGAGGATTATATTTTCTTGCGGAATCGGCAAATTTACTGTTGCAAAAGCGTGAAGAAGGGCTTAATTCAGATTCTGAATCAGAGCGCCTGAAAATGTGCGGGGGAGGTCTCCGCAGCCCCTCGTACAGGGCAATGGAAAATCACATATAAAGGAAAGGAATGAACAAAATGAAATCCTATGTATCACCCATTGTCAGCTTCGAGAGCTTCGAGTTGAGCGCAAACACTGCCAATGCATGCGGAAATAAGACGCATACGCCGACCAATAACGCATGCGGTGTGGATGTCCCCGGTGTCGGAACAGTTTTTTTGGACAAGGTTGAAGGCTGCACATACAAAGGCAGCGACGGCGATTATAGCATTTGCTATGACATACCGATTGATTCGACCCGTATTTTCAACTCCTGACCCAACTGAACACCCTGAAAGAGCCCTGCCCCCATGGGGCGGGGCTCTTTGCAAAGGAGCGATGTATGAAACGAACCATCAAGTGCGCCGCCCTGCTGCTGGCCCTGGCGCTGCTGTGCGCCGGGTGCGGCAAAAAGCAGCCCGCCCAGCCAGACCAGTACGGCCTGGCCCTGGAGCTCAGCCGCCAGACCCTGCCGGAGAAACCGGCGGAGCTTACCGCCGCCGTGACCACCTATGCCCCCTTCAGCGAGACGCCCTCCATGCACGACGACGTGCTGGAGGTGGCCGCGTCCCAGAACGGCATCACCGTTGCCAACCGCTCCGACGCCGCCATGTCCCAGGTCTATGTCTACTACAAAAACGCCAGCGGCGACCTGCTGCTGGGGGGCATTACCTATCGCGCCGGGCTGACGGACCTGGGCCCCGGCGAGGGTGTGGCCTGCCGGGCCGGGCGCAGCGCCTTCTGGATCAACTGGCAGGGCGGCATGACGCCCTGCGGCAGCTGAATATTGTCTGAAACGAACCCTCCGGCTTCGGGCCGGAGGGTTCGTGAGCCTGTCAAGAAAGTAGGATTGCCTCCGTCTTCGAGCCGGAGGGTTCGTTTTTGCGCGGCGCCGATTGTAATACCCGGCAGTTTGTGGTAGAATCGGTTGAACAGCGTTTCGGATATTGGGGCAGACTCGGAGGGAGTGACAACGTGGACAGAGAAGCATTTGACCGGAAATATACCCGGCGCCTTAACCCGCAGCAGACGAAAGCTGTCCATGCCGTAGACGGCGCGGTGCTGCTGCTGGCGGTGCCCGGCAGCGGGAAAACCACCGTACTGGTGACCCGTCTGGGGTACATGCTGTGCTGCTGCGGCATCGCCCCGGATCAGATCCTGACCATGACCTATACCCGGGCTGCCACCCGCGAAATGAAGCAGCGCTTTTCCCGGCTGTTCGGGGATGACTGCCCGCAGATTCCGCAGTTCCGCACCATCAACGGCGTCTCCTCCAAGATCATCTCCTTCTATACCCAGGACCACGGAAAGGGCCAGGCCTTCCCCCTGATAGAGGATGAGGGCGCTCTTGCCAGGCTGGTTTCGGACCTGTACCGGGAGCTCAGCGGTGAATATGCCACCCAGAGCGTTACGAAAGGGCTGCGCAGATACATTGCATACGCAAAGAACATGATGCTGAACCAGGAGGAAATCAGCCAACTGGACACGGGGTTCGAAAAATTCCCGGAGCTGTACAGCCGGTATAACCAAACCCTGCGCAGGCAGCGCTGGATGGATTATGACGACCAGATGGTATATGCCAAAACCATTCTGGAGAGGTATCCCGATGTGCTGGCCCATTTTCAGGAGGCTTTTCCCTATATCTGCGTGGACGAGTCCCAGGACACATCCCGGATCCAGCATGCCATCATCAACCTCCTGGCCCGGAAATCCGGGAATATTTTCCTGGTGGGCGACGAGGATCAGAGCATTTACGGCTTCCGTGCCGCTTATCCGGATGCGCTGATGCAATTTGAGCGCACCTATCCCGGAGCCCGGGTGCTGCTGATGGAGGAAAATTATCGCTCCACCCCGGAGATTCTCCGGACAGCGGATGCATTTATCCAGCGGAACCACGACCGCCGCCCCAAAACCATCCGCCCCACCAGGGCCTCCGGCGCAGGTGTGCACCTGGTCCGGGCGGCGGACCGTGCCGCCCAATACGCGTGGCTCATTCACGCGGCGGCGCACTCCGACGGACAAATTGCCGTCCTGTACCGCAACAACGACAGTGTCCTGCCGCTGATCGACCTGCTGGACCGGCGCGGGATACCCTATCGCTGCCGCCAGACGGACGACACATTCTTTACCCACCGGATCGTCACAGACATTCTGGATATCATCGCCTTTGCCCACGACAGGCAAAACACGGAGGTATTCCTGCGTATCTATTATAAGCTGGGCGGCGGGATCTCCAAAAAAGAGGCGGAGTTCGCCTGCGAAAAAAGCGCCGCCTCCGGAAAGCCCATTCTGCAGGAGCTGCTGCATTTTCCGCAGCTGCCCACATTCGTGCGGGACAGCGTGACCGGCCTGATCAGCCTGCTGCCCCGGCTTTTGACGGACCCGGCACAGCGCGGCCTGGACTGCATCTGGCAGGAGCTGCGCTACCGGGACTATGTGGAGCGGCAGCAGCTGGACGGCAATCGGTTTGAGCTCCTCCGCCTGCTGGCGGCGCAGGAGCCCAGCCTGGACGGGCTGACGGACCGCCTGGCGTACCTGCGGGACCTGGTGACCCGGCCCCCGGCGGCGCCCGACGCCGGCGTGCTTTTGTCTACCGTGCATTCCAGCAAGGGGCTGGAATACGACACCGTATATCTGCTGGATGTGCTGGACGGCATTCTGCCTGCGGCCGACCCCAAGGAACCGGAGGATCAGAGGCTGTACCAGGAGGAACGCAGGATCTTTTATGTGGCTATGACCCGGGCGAAGGATCATCTGTTCCTGTTCTCCTGCTTGGACCGGGAATCCTCCTTTATCCGGGAATTGCAGAAGGACTTGCCTGTGGAGACATCGGAGGCTGACGACGTGTTCGGCTCCGTGGAGATCGACCCCTGCGGAAAGCCGTATCACCACGCCCGGAAGGGCCGCGGAACGGTTCTGGCCTGCTGCCAGGGACGGTGCCTCGTTGAATATTCCGGCGGGGAGATGCAGCTTCTGACCGTGGGTGAGATGTACGACCAGCGAAGGCTCCTGCAAAGGCTTCCGGAAAAGCCCGCCGTCCGGAAAGAGGGGGTCTCGGCTGCCGGAGCGATCGCGGGGCGGAGTGTGGTCCACACGGTCTTTGGACCGGGGCGTATTACGGCCTACAAGGACCCCGTCGTTACCATACGCTTTCCGAAGTCGGGTGAAAAACACTTTATCCTTTCGGAGTCCATAAAGCGCGGGCTGCTGCGCTATGAGGACGGAGGGACCGGATGAAAGGAGAGCACTCTGCCATGCCTGATGCCGCCGTTGCCTACTATCACCTGCCGGGGCTTTTTGAGTTTTACGATTTTTACCGGGCGTTTTTGCCACTGTACCGGCGGCACCGGGAATATTTTTACGATTGGTGCGATATTGCATCTCTGTATGGCGCGCCGGAGGGCTGCCTTTGGGGCGGCGGACGGATCGGGTCCGGGAACTGCGATCCCCGGGACGTTCTGGCTTTGACCCGGGAGTACGGCATTTCCGCCCGGCTGACCTTCAGCAATTCCCTGCTGCGGCCGGAGCACCTGGCGGATCGGGGCTGCAACCGGCTGTGCCGCCTGTTTGCCGGAAGCGCAGGTCCGCAAAACGGCGTCATCGTCCACTCGGAGCTGCTGCTGGAGCACCTGCGCAGTGCGTATCCGGAGCTGTATCTTGTTTCATCCACCACCAAGGTGCTTACAGATTTTGCCGCTCTGCGGCAGGAGCTGGAGCGGCCGGAGTTTCGCTGCGTGGTACCGGATTTTCGGCTGAACCGGGCCTTTGACCGGCTGGATACCCTGCCCCAGGCGCTGCGGGACAAGGTAGAATTTCTGTGCAACGAGTGCTGTGATTTCGGCTGCCGGGAGCGGCGGGCCTGCTATGAGGCCGTCAGCCGGGAAAATCTGGGAGAGGGCGGCCCGGTCCACCGCTGCGCATCCCCGGACGCCGCCGGAGGCTATCGCTTTTCCCGGGCCATGGAGAATCCCGGCTTCATCGGGGTGGATGACATCCGGAGCACGTATCTGCCCAAGGGCTTTTCCCAATTCAAGATCGAGGGCCGGAGCCTGGGCAGCGCTCTGCTGCTGGAGTTTCTGCTGCACTATCTGACCCGGCCCCCATACCACATTCATGTCCGGGAGGCCCTGTATCTGGACAATGGGCTGGACCTGTTCTGACCGCAAAAAATACTCCCTTGTGCCGCAGCACAAGGGAGTATCAGCTTGTTCAGATCATTATTCCATATCCACGGTGATGTTGTCGGTGCCGTGCCGCTCAAATTCTCCCAGGTATTCGTCCATCCGGCTCATGACCTCGTCATAGTTCTCCTCGGTAATAGGGGGATCGTCCATGTCCCGCAGGGCCAGCTCCTGGGCCAGAATTTCAAAGAACGTGTTGTCCTCATAGGCCATGATGGCCTCATGGATGCCGCCCTCGGCAAAGGCCCGGGAGGGGATCAGCTCCCCCTGATACAGCTCCGTCAGCCCCGCCATGCCGTGGCTCAGGCAATAGGAAAAGATCAGGCTCTCCACCTGGTCATACTGCCGGATGCGGTCGTCGCCCCGGGTGGAGTTAAGCACCCAGTTGCCGATATACACCAGGTCCAGCAACCGCCGGAATTGTTTCTCTGTCAGCTTGATCTCCATAAAAAACACCTCCATCTGGCCGGAGCGCTGCGTCTTTATGCACAGTATAGCAGACTCAGGCGGAAAAAACCACTGAAAATACCGGGGAAACTCCCCAAATTTTGACTTGAGTATCCGGTCGTTCCATAGTATAATTGATTAGTTATGAGAATCAGGAGGTGGATGTATGGATACTCGCCCCATCGGGGTTTTTGACTCGGGCCTGGGGGGCCTGACGGCGGTGCGGGAGCTGCGGCGTCTGCTGCCCTCTGAAAACATTATATACTTCGGCGACACGTCCCGTGTGCCCTACGGCGGTCGCTCGGCAGAAATCCTGCTGAAATACGCCCGGCAGGACGTGCGCTTTCTGCGCACCTTTGACATCAAGGCCATTCTGGTGGCTTGCGGCACCGTGTCCACTACGGCGCTGCCCCAGCTGCGGAAGGAGAGCGACATCCCCATCCTGGGCGTTGTGGAGCCTGCGTGCCGCCGGGCGGCGGCCGTGACCCGGAACAAGCGGGTGGGCCTCATCGCCACCGCCGCCTCCGTCCGCAGCGGCGCGTATCAGCGGATTTTGCAGGAGCTGGACCCGGATGTTGCCGTCACGGCCCGGGCGTGCCCGCTGTTTGTGCCGCTGGTGGAAAACGGCCGCTTCCGCCGGGGCGATCCGGTCATCGAAACGGTGGCCCGGGAGTATCTGGAGCCCCTGCGGCAGGAGGGACTGGATACCCTGATCTTAGGCTGCACCCACTATCCCCTGCTGACGGATATCATCGGGGATATCATGGGTCCCGGCGTCACCCTCATCAATGCCAGTGAGGAAGGAGCCTGGGAGCTGAAGCGGACCCTGCGGTCCATGGACCTGCTGGCCCCGGAGAAACAGACCGGTCAGGCTACCCTGTGCGCCAGCGACCAGCCGGAGGATTTCGGCGCCCTGGCGTCGTACTTCCTGCGGGAGACACTTAGCCACCCGGTGCGGCCGGTGGATATCGACCGGTACTGAGCCGTGGAGGGAGCCGTTCACATTGCCGTCACCAGCCGCAGCCTGTTTGACGGCGGCAGCGAGAGGCTGCACTATGACGGCAGCGGGACCCTGCGGCGGACCGCCGCCGGGTGGGACCTGCCCTATAGCGCCGCCTGCCGGGAAAATGGCGCCGCCATTGCCTCCCGCATCCGCCTGACGGAGGAGCCCCGGCGGGCCATCCTGTGGACCCTGGGGCCAGACGGCTACGGCCTGCCCCTGGACCCGGCGCACGAGACGCAGGCGCGTCTGCCCATGGGGCTTACCGTTACTGCCCGGACCCAGATGCTGGACTTTTCCCTGGAGGGACCGGAGGGCTGCATCAACCTTGCCTATACGCTGCTGGACCGGGGACTGCCTCTGAGCCGGATGCAGCTGACCATACGAATCACAAAAGAAACATAAGGAGAACATCACCATGAATATGATCCAAAACGCCAAGGACCAGGTGCTGGACCTGACCGTTGCCGCCTATGGCAAGGCCGCGGCCCAGGGGCTGCTGCCGGAGGACGTGGCCGTGACCCCGTCGGTGGAGATCCCCAAGGACACCGCCAACGGCGACTATACCACCACCTTCTGCCTGGCCGCCGCCAAGGCCCTGAAAAAGAACCCCCGCCAGGTGGCCCAGATCCTGATGGACCACATGGACCTGGCAGGGTCCTACTTCACCTCCGTGGAGATGGCCGGTCCCGGCTTTCTGAATTTCCGCCTGGGGGACAAGTGGTTCCGGGATACCGTGGCCTGCGTGGAGCGCGAGGGCGCGGACTATGGCTGCAACGACACCCTGAAGGGCCAGAAGATCATGGTGGAGTTCGTATCCGCCAACCCCACGGGCCCCATGCACATGGGCAATGCCCGGGGCGGCGTCCTGGGCGACACCCTGGCCTCTGTGCTGCAGAAGTCCGGGGCCAACGTGTGGCGGGAGTTCTATGTCAACGACGCCGGCAACCAGATCGAGAAATTTGCCAAGAGTCTGGAGGCCCGGTATCTCCAGATCATCAAGGGCGAGGACGCCGTGGAATTCCCCGAGGACGGCTACCACGGTGACGATATCCGGGAGCTGGCCCGCGCCTTCTATGAGAAGGAAGGGGACAAGTACCTGGACTGCGACGAAAAGACCCGCCACGATGCTCTGGCCCGGTTTGGCCTGGACAACAACATCCCCAAGATGCAGCGGGATCTGGCCCGGTACGGCATTCAGTACGACCAGTGGTTTTTTGAGTCCAGCCTTCACGAGAGCGGCTATGTGGCCGACTCCGTCCGGGCGCTGACGGATCTGGGCTTCACCTACGAGAAGGATGGGGCCCTGTGGCTGCACACCAGCCGGATCCTGGCGGAAAATCTGAAAAAGGCCGGCAAGTCCGATGCAGATATCGAGAAGCTGGGCCTGAAGGATGATGTGCTGCGCCGCGCCAACGGGTTTTACACCTATTTTGCCGCCGACATCGCCTATCACCGGAACAAATTCGCCGTTCGCGGCTTCGACAAGGTCATCAACGTCTGGGGCGCGGACCATCACGGCCATGTGGCCCGGCTGAAGGGCGCCATGGACGCTTTGGGTCTGGACGGTGAGCACCGGCTGGACATCGTGCTGATGCAGCTGGTGAAGCTGGTGCAGGACGGCCAGGTGGTGCGCATGTCCAAGCGCACCGGCAAGGCCGTGTCCCTGACGGATCTGCTGGATATGGTCCCTGTGGACGCCTGCCGCTACTTCTTCAACGCCAAGCCCGAGACTCAGATGGAATTTGACCTGGGACTGGCCGTCCGGGAGGACAGCGAGAACCCGGTGTATTATGTACAGTATGCCTACGCCCGGATCTGCACCCTGCTGAAGGCCCTGGCGGCGGAGGGATACACCGCCCCCGACGCGGCGGAAGTGGACTTCACCCTGCTGTCCGGCGAGACGGAGCAAGCCCTCATCAAGAAGATCGCCTCCTATAGCCAGGTGGTGCGTCTGGCTGCCCGGGACTACGACCCTAGCCACATCAACCGCTATCTGACGGAGCTGGCCGGGGACTTCCACCGGTTCTATACCGCCTGCCGCATCAAGGGCGAGGAGCGCCCGGTACTGCTGGCCCGGCTGAAGCTGGCGGACACCGCCCGGTCCGTGCTGAAAAATGCCATGACCCTCATCGGCTGCACCGCCCCGGAGAAAATGTAATACAACGGGAAAAGAGTTCCTGATTTCTGATGAAATCAGGAACTCTTCAGCTTGTAAAAAGGATTTTTGACAGGCTGCAAACCTCCGGCTTAGCCGGAGGCTTTGATTACACCGTTTACACCGACTGCACCGTACCCACGAACAGGGGAATGCCGTCGGAGGTGGCCACCACGAACACGAAGGGGCGGTCCAGGCACATCTCCACCGGCTTTGCGCCGGGAGCCGCCGCGCATTTCAGATCCACGATGGCCTCGGTGTAGGCGGCGCCCTCCACGCCGTCCTCGTCCACCTTCACCCGGGCGGCCTGCATGACCCCGGCCAGCACCGCCGCCTCATCACTGAGGGGAGAGAAGTCGGCCTTGCTCTTGTCAAAGGCGTCGGTAACGCCCATGTCCTGCAGCAGCTCTGCCAGGTCCATGGAGCTGTGTACGTCGAACTTGGGCACGGACCACCGGACGCAATGCCGGTCCTCCATGCTTGTCAGCTCCTCCAGCAGACCCTGGCGGCTCAGCAGGTCCGCCGTGCTGCGGCCCTGATCCGGCAGGGCCACGATCATCTGCAGATTTCCCTGCAAGGGCAGGGACGCCGCCTGATATCCCCGTCCCCGGAGATATCGGGCCGCATCATCCTCCCGGTGCATGAAGTCCGCCGTCACCGCGCTGCCGGAGGCCGGGCGGAACTTCTGGGGATACGTATCCTCCTTTGCGAACTCCTGGAGCCAGCCGTCCTTGAAGTACACGGTGCTGTACAGCCGCAGCAGCTCCATGGGACTGGTCCGGATGGAGCCGGTATCTCCCTGGAGCAGACCGCCGGTCTGCTGGTCCAGCCAGGCAGCAATGGCCCGGTTTGCCTCCTGGGTGCCCATGGCTGCCTGATACACGCCGCACCGGTGGACTCCTGCCAGACTGTCCAGCGCCGCCTGGTGGACGGTGCTGCCCTGGGCCACCCATGCCGACCCCGCCAGACGGCAGGTGGTGATGCCGTTGTCGCAGTACAGTGCCATCCACAGCTGCTGCACCTGCTGGCGCAGGGCCTCCGGGTCCTGGAGGTTCAGCAGCTGCCGCACCTGCTGGGACGTGTCGCCGCCGCTCAGGTCCGCCAGCATGGCCAGGGTCAGATACAGGCTCACCGGCGAATACACGGCGTTCTCCGTCTCTCCGGCCAGCAGCCGCAGGGATGTATCGGCGGCAAAGTCCCGCACCGCCGGGATATCCGGCTTGGCGGACAGCTTCCCCAGCTTGGCCAGGGTCTCCTGATAGGCGCTCATGGCCGCGTCATATGCGTCCATGTCCATGCTCCCTTGGCTGTCGGTGTAGTCCTCCATGCCGGGTCGCTGGGGATAGTCGGGATAGTCTGCCGCCGCCAGCTGGCAGGCCGCCAGCTCCTGAGCCGTGGCAGGCTCTACCGTCTCGCCGGTCTGGCGAAAAGCCCCGGAGGGCGTGGGCTGCGCCCCTCCTGCGCCGCACCCGGCCAGCATACACAGGGCCAGGGTCAGGCAGATCATGCGCAATAGCTTTTTCATGCGTTGTTCCTCCTTTTCCGGGGCTGCCGCCCCCTTTTTACTTCTTTAGACGGTGGCCGGCGGAAAAGGTTCCCGCCGGCCGCAATAGGAATGTATATTTTTCTGCCCCCCCTATTGCCTTTTCCGGAAACATCTGATACAATTATGGCATGCATGCCATGATGCATAGAAAGGATGTGATCCCCACGACCATTACCAGTGCCAGCCTGCCCGCTAAAAAGCGGATCCTCACCGTGTGCGTGAAGCTGTTTCTGGAACAGGGGTACAAGAAAACCACCGTTTCCGAAATCGTTCATAAGGCGTCGGTATCCAACAGCATTTTCCAGAACATTTTCCGGGCCAAGGACGGGGTCCTGACGGAGCTGGTGGAGTTCATGTTTTCCAACCAGTTCGCCATGGCCCGCACCACGGCGGGAGCCCAGCTGCCGCCGGTGTATGTCTACGCTGTGGAGACCGCCATCCAGATGACCCTGACGGAGCTCAATGAGAACCTGCGGGAGATCTATATCGAGGCATATACCCAGAAGGAGGCCTCGGACTATATCTTTCAGGAGACGGCCAAGGAGCTGTACCAGATCTTCGGGCCCTATCAGCCGGAGCTGACGGCCCGGGATTTCTATGCCATGGAGATCGGCTCGGCGGGCATCATGCGCAGCTATATGGCCCACCCCTGCGACGGGGAGCTGACCCTGGAGAAAAAGCTGCGGATGTTTTTGACCATGAGCCTGCGGGCGTACCGGGTCCCGGAGGCGGAGGTGGAGGGAGCCATCCGGTTCATCGAGGGGCTGAACATCCGCGCCATTGCCGAGCGCGTCATGGGGGAGCTGTTCCGGACTCTGGCCATGCATTTTGAGTTCTCCCTGCCGGATACCGCACCGGGACAGGGCGGGGACAGCCCGGGACAAGCCGGGACAACGTGAGGACAAATGAGGACAAAAGGAAAGGAGACAATTCAATGAAGAAACGACTGCTCAGCCTTCTGCTCTGCCTGGTGGCAGTGCTGACGCTGCTGCCGCTTCCGGCCCTGGCCGACGGCGGCCACAGCCACTGCATCTGCGGCGGAGACGTCACCGCCGGCGATCATACCGGCCACACGGACGTGACCTATCAGCCGTGGAACGGCACCTCCGGCATTACCTATGCCAACGGAGCCGCCTATGTCTATCTGACGGGGAACGCCACCCTCAGCGGCCATCTGACGGTGGATGGCAAAACACTATATCTGTGCCTGAACGGCAAGACCCTTGCCAGCAACGGCACAGCCAAGATTCAGGTCAAAAACGGCGGCCGGCTTGTCCTCTGTGACTGTCGGGGCGGCGGCACCTTCAAGGGTGCGACGCAGAGTGTCTGGGGCGGTGCCTGCATTTACCTTTATACCAGCACGCTGGATATGTTCGGCGGCAAGCTCACCGGCGGCAAAGTCACCGGCAAAGGCGGCGGCGGAGCCATCGCTCTGGATGACCAGCAGTGCACATTCAATATGTACGGCGGCGAAATCTCCGGCAACAACGGCAAGAACTACGGCGGTGCCATTTTCCGGAAATTCAATGCAAACATGCCGAACACCACCGGCGGCACTTTCAATATGTATGGCGGCACCATCAAGAATAACACCGCCAAGAACGGCGGCGCCTTCTTCTCCACCACCGGCGGGACCATCAATATGACCGGCGGCACCATCTCCGGCAATACAGCGACCATGAACAGCAACGATGCCGGCGGCGGCGCCATCTATATGCGCGGCAACGGGAAGATCAACATTTCCGGCAGCGCACAGATCACCGGCAATTCCTCCAGTCTGGACGGCGGCGCCATTCTGATGGGCTGGGGCGAGATCAACATTTCCGGCAGCGCGAAGATCAACAGCAATACCGCCAGCCGCTGGGGCGGCGCCATCTGCCTGCGCCAAGATTCTAATCAGTCGACAATGCTCTACATGCGGGGCGGCGAGATCTCGGGCAACAGGGCCAATTCAGAGGGCGGCGCGGTTCATGTGTTTGACAAGGACTGCCAGTTCTTCCTCTATGACGGCAAGATCACCGGAAACACCAGCGGCGACGGCGGCGCCATCTATCTGAATCAGGAGCCGTCCTGGCTGATTATGCAAGGCGGCGAGATCTCCGGCAATACGGCCACCGGCAACGGCGGCGGCGTATATATTTACCGCACCGGCTCGGTCTGCCAACTCTATGGCGGTAAGATCGAGAATAACAAAGCCAGCGGCAATGGCGGCGGCATTTATATCAACCCCAGCAACAGCGGCCAGCTGAGGGTCGGAAACAAGCCCCTCGTGCAGAACAACACGGTTTCCGGCAAGGCCAGCAATGTGTATCTGCCCTCCGGCAAGACGCTGACCATTGAGATCGACATGTCCAAAGGCGCGTCCATCGGCGTTACCACCGCGAATATCAGATACCCCGTGGCATTTTCTAATAGTTACAAAAAAGACTACGCGAATTACTTTTTCGCGGATGACGCCAATGCCTACGTGGAGTATAAGGATGACCAGAGGCTGTACCTGGTCAGCGATGCACCCCTGGTGACCTATGACGTTACGGTAGAGACCGAAGGCGGCGGCACGGCGTCTGCGTCCCCCGAAACTGCGGCGGCGGGCACCGAGATCACCCTCACCGCCGTCCCCGCACCGGGATACGCCTTCGATCACTGGGAGGTGGTCAAAGGCGATGTGACCATCACCGACAACCGATTTCTTATGCCCGCCGGAGCCGTCACCGTGAAGGCGGTGTTTACGGCCAAGACCTTCACCGTGTACTATGACCCGGGCGACGGCAGCACGCCTCAGAGCAGAAGCCTGGGCTGGAACGACTATGTTCTGGCAGGCGTGTCCGACCCCACCCGGCCCGGCTATACCTTTCTGAACTGGATGTACGGCAGCAGGCCGGTGGCAGACAACGACACCTACAGCGGCCTGGTCCAGAGCGATGCGGTGGCCAGCGCTACCCTTACCGCCGCATGGCAGCTGATCCCGTACACCATCACCTATGACCTGGATGGCGGAACGGCCGATGGCAATCCCACCGGGTACAGCGTGGAGTCCGCTGCCATCACCCTGGTGAATCCCACCCGGGAGGGCTATGACTTCACCGGCTGGAGCGGCACGGGCCTGACGGGGGCGGATAACCTGACCGTGGTCATCCCTGCCGGCAGCACCGGTGACCGCAGCTACACCGCCCACTGGGCCAAGCAGCACGTTCATGTGTTCGACCAGCAGATGATCCTGCCTCAGGCCCTGAAGACTCCCGCCGACTGCACCCATGACGCAGTATATTATCTCAGCTGCGTCTGCGGTCTGGTCAGCACCGACGATAACCAGGTGTTTACCGCCGTCGGAACGGCTCTGGGCCACGATTGGGGTCAGCCCCGGTGGCAGTGGACCGGCTTCGCTGCCCAGGCTGTCTTTGCCTGCTCCAGGGATGCCGGTCATGTGGAGACGCTGACGGCCGATGTTGCCAGCGAAGTTACCACCGCTCCGGGCTGTGTCACCGACGGCGTTCGGACATATACCGCCACAGTGACGCTGGAGGGCCGGACCTATACGGACACCAAGACGGAGTCTATCCCCGCCGCGGGGCATGACACGGCGCTGAAGAACGCCAGGGCGGCTACCTGCACGGAGGACGGCTACACCGGGGACGAGGTCTGCCGCACCTGCGGCGAGACCGTCAGGCAGGGGACTGCCATCCCCGCCACTGGCCACGACTTCCAGGACGGCAAGTGCGTCAATTGCGGCGCGGCAGACCCTGATTACCGGCCTGCGAAGCCTGAGAATCCCGGCGTCAAGACCGGGGACGCCGGCGTGCTGCTGTATGCGGGCCTGATGCTGCTGACCCTGACCGGCAGCGCATGGGTCCTGGGCAGAAAGCGTACCCGGTAAAGAAAAGAGATATAGCAGAAGGGCCGGCCCTTACGGGTCGGCCCTTCTGCCAATTCGGGCAGGATATTGACGGCTCCCGCCGCCGGGATTGGGCAGCAAAAAAGCCCGATATGTTCGGGCTTTTCGCAGGAGACATCTGTTTTGTCTCCACATTATGGCGCGGAAGGAGGGATTTGAACCCTCGCGCGTGGTTTAGACGCCTACTCCCTTAGCAGGGGAGCCCCTTCGGCCACTTGGGTACTTCCGCATGCGGTATGAAAAAACTGGCGGAGAGAGTGGGATTCGAACCCACGGATGCTTTCACATCGCCGGTTTTCAAGACCGGTGCTTTCAACCACTCAGCCATCTCTCCGTGCGCGCAAAAGCATGACAGACTCAAACGCAGGACTTATTCTACCACACTCCGTGCCGCCTGTCAACGAATTTCTGAACTGCCGGACATGTTTTTTTGCTCTCTGTCGAGAGAACGGAGAAAAAAGGGAAGGGAAAGACTGTACAAACCGCCGGCACTGTGCTATACTATGTATAAGCCGTGGAGTATCCACGGACTGTTTGTATGCTGCGCGGGGCCAATGGGCCCATGCGTTCATGTATAACCGGGACGCGCCGGAGGTCCACTCCCTCCCCGTGCTTCCCTCTTGATCCACACGGCAGACGGGCGCGATTCCCGGACTCCGGCGGCGATGCAGGGCCGGCCGGCGGACGGGTGCGTCCCGGTTTTTCTGCGCCCATTTTGCGGCGTGTGCCGTGGGGAGAACAACCCACTATAAAGGAGAATTTGCAAAAAATATGGCAGAAAAACTGAAAATCATCCCTCTGGGCGGTCTGAATGAGATCGGCAAGAACATGACCGCTTATGAGTACGGCGGCGAGATCATCGTGGTGGACTGCGGCATGGCCTTCCCCGGCGACGACATGTACGGCATCGACTGCGTCATCCCCGATGTGTCGTATCTGGTGAAAAACAAGTCCCGGCTGCGGGGCCTGTTCATCACCCACGGCCACGAGGATCACATCGGGGCCATCCCCTATGTGCTCAAGCAGATCAACATGCCCATTTACTGCACCCGCTTCACCGCCGGACTCATCAAGCTGAAGCTCCAGGAGCACCGGCTGCTGGACAGCACCAAGCTGGTGACGGTGGAGGCAGGCCAGACCGTGAAGGCCGGCAAGTTCCAGGTGGAGTTCATCCATGTGAACCACTCCATCGCCGACTCCGTGGCCTTCGCCATCCATACCCGCATGGGCACCGTGGTCCACACCGGAGACTTCAAGATCGACTCCACTCCCATCGACGGGGAGGTCATCGACCTGGCCCGGTTCGGCGCCCTGGGCAAGGAGGGTGTCCTGGCCCTGCTGGCGGACTCCACCAACGTGGAGCGCCCGGGCTATACCATGAGCGAGCGCACCGTGGGCAAGACGTTTATCCGGCAGTTCACCGGGTGCAAAAAGCGCATTATCGTCACCACCTTCGCCAGCAATGTCCACCGCATCCAGCAGGTCATCGACGCCGCCGCCGCCTGCGGGCGGAAGGTGGCCGTCACCGGCCGCAGCATGGAGAACATCATGAAGGTGTCCACGGAGCTGGGGTATATGAAGCTGCCCAAGGGCACGGTGATGGACATCAACCGCATCAAGGGCCTGCCGCCCCAGCAGCAGGTCATCATCACCACCGGCAGCCAGGGCGAGGAAATGAGCGCCCTGTACCGCATGGCCTTCTCCACCCATAAGCAGATCGACATCGGCCCCCAGGACAAGGTCATTATTTCCGCCTCCGCCATTCCCGGCAATGAGGTGACGGTGGGTCGGGTCATCAACGAGCTGTTCCGCAAGGGGGCCGACGTGGTGTATGACAAGGCGGACATGCTGCATGTGTCCGGCCACGCCTGCCAGGAGGAGCTGAAGATCATCCACGCCCTGACCAAGCCCCGGTTCTTCATCCCTCTGCACGGCGAGCAGCGGATGCTGCAGATCCACAAGCGGGTGGCGGAGTCCATGGGCATGGATCCCAACAGCATCTGCGTGGCTGAAAACGGCTCCGTTATCGAGCTGACCACCAAGCACATGAAGTGCGAGACGTCCGTTCCCGCCGGAGAGGTGTTTGTGGACGGCTCCGGCGTGGGCGATGTGGGGGCCGTGGTCCTCAACGACCGGAAGCTCCTGGCCGAGGACGGCATGGTGGTCATTGTGCTGCCCATGTCCTCCCACGACCATCGGCTGCTGTGCCAGCCGGAGATTGTCACCCGGGGCTTTGTATATGTCAAGGAATCCGAGGAGCTTTTGCAGGAGCTGCGGGACATCTCCGAGAACGCCGTGGACGGCATGTCTGCCCGGCGGCGGAAGGACCAGGGCGAGGTGTGCAAGACCGTCCGCGCTGCCGTCAGCAGCTATCTGTTCAAGCATACCAAGCGCAGCCCCATGGTGATTCCCATGGTGACCATGCTGTGAGCGCAAGATGATGTGTATTTAGTGCAATATAATGACAAAACCCCTTCCGCTGCTGCGGAGGGGGTTTTGTGCTGGGGGGAGCTCTGCCCCTCCCACTTTGCTATGCGGTTTAATCCCGGGGAGCATCCGGCGCTTCCGGGGGTTCCGGCGACGGAGAAGCCTCCCCGGTGATGGTGGGGATAAAGGCCCGGGCGATCTTTCCCCGGCCCCGGTGCTTGATATAAAAGTATCCGATGGTGCTGAACACCACGGCGCCGATGAAGTTTACGAACAGGTCCGCCATGGTGTCGTACAGGCCAATGTCCAGATACCCGTCGAAGCCCAGATCCCGGCCGTTGACGGCCACGGAGGTGATATCGTCGATGGTGACGGGGATGTTGCTGTTGGTGGGGTCCAGCATCACGGAGGTGACGGAGTGGACAATGGTGTCCTTCTGCATGTCCATGTGGAACACCCGGTCCATGCCAAACTCGAAAAACTCCCACAGAACGCCCACGGTCATGGAAAAGCAGAAGGCGGCCAGGGCCACATATACCGGCGACAGCTGGAATTTGATGCGGCTGTTGCGGTTGAGGATATCGATCAGAGCAAAGCCTGTGGCGGCGCAGAGAAAGCCGGTGGTGGTGTGGAGCATGGAGTCCCAGTGGGGGTAGGTGATGAAATAGCAGCCCAGCTCGCCCAGAATTTCCGCCGCGAAGATGAACAGCAGGATGATGATCTCCAGGGTGGAGGGCAGCTCAATGCCGAAGTTCTGCTGGATGAAAAACGGCAGCATGAACAGCACCAGCACCAGCAGGCAGATAAACGCGCTTTCATACTCCTGCCGGATGATGGAGGACACCAGGGTGCCGATAACGATAAGACGCAGCACCAGATATACGGCAAACACAGCCGGCTGACGGCGGATGATGGGGCCCAGGTTCCGGAGGTTATGACGGGGCGGCTTGGGGGGATGTTTCATAACGGATTCCTTTCTCGTTGTGGTGTTGGCCTGATAGACAAAGAGCCGCAAAACTCGACGGTTCTGCGGCTCACTGGTACCCCCGACCAGACTCTAACTGGTGGCCTACCGCTTAGGAGGCGGTCGCTCTATACAACTGAGCTACGGAGGCATACGCCTATATTTTACTATCCGGAGCGCGGATTGTCAATGCGTAATTCCGATTGCGGGATCTGCGGCCGGAAAGACGGTTGCATTCCGACCGGGAGATGGTGTATGCTATGAAAAATGAGGGCCGCGGCCGGCCCGCGGGAGGTGCGTGATATGCGGTACGAAAACGGTTGGATTTTTGCGGACGGACGGTTCGTCCGGGGAGGCTTCTCTGTGGAAAACGGGCGGTTTGCCCATGTGCTGGAGGATATCCCGGGCCCGGCGGAGGATCTGGACGGGGCGCTGGTGATCCCGGGGCTGGTGGATATCCACGTTCACGGCTGCGCCGGTGCGGACTTCTCCGACGGGGACTATGCGGGCCTGGTGCGTATGGCCCGGTATCTGGCCCGGCGGGGCGTCACCTCCTTCGCTCCGGCCTCCATGACCCTGCCCTATGACGCACTGGATAAGGCATTTCACGCTGCGGCGCGGCTGCGCCGGGAGGGCCTTGCGGACGGGGCCCGACTGATGGGCATTCAGATGGAGGGACCGTTTCTCTCCCGGGAGAAACGAGGCTCCCAGAATCCGGCATATCTGCGTCTGCCGGACTGGGACAGGTTTTTGCGGCTGTATGACGCGGCGGAGGGACTGCTGCGCATTGTGGACGTGGCCCCGGAGCTGCCGGGGGCGGTGGAGTTTACCCGCCGTGCGTCGGAAAAATGCCGGGTGTCCGTGGCCCACACCGCCGCCGGATACGACCAGGCTGCCGCCGTGTTTGATGCGGGAGCCACCCATCTGACCCACCTGTTCAACGCCATGTCCGGCATTCACCACCGCCATCCCGGCCCCATTGGGGCCGCATCGGAGCGGGAGAACGTCACGGCGGAGCTGATCTGCGACGGTATCCACGTCCATCCCAGCGCTGTGCGGATGGCTTTTCGGCTGTTCCCGGGGCGCATCTGCCTCATCTCTGACGCCCTGCGCTGCTGCGGTATGGCCGACGGGTCCTACTCCCTGGGCGGCCAGGAGATCCTTCTGTCCGGCGGGGTGGCCCGGCTGACCGGCGGCGCCATTGCCGGAAGCGCCGCCGACCTGTATCAGTGCATGCGCCGGGCCATATCCTTCGGCATTCCTCGGGAGCAGGCCGTCTGGGCGGCCACGGCTCTGCCTGCCCGGGTGATCGGCCGGGAAAGCGAAACCGGCGCCATAGCCGACGGGCGGGCGGCGGATTTTGTGATCTGCGGCGGTGAGCTGGAGCCCGAGGCTGTGTACCTGGGCGGAAAACGCCTGGAACAAAGTGCCGGCCCTTTTGCACCCGGCCGGTGAAAATTCCCCCGAAAATCCATTGTGGACCGGGAGATTCTATGGTATAATGAGGAATCAATGTAAAATGGGCCTGTATGCCTGAGGGAGGGAACACCCTTGAACAAAAAGCTCACCAACGTCCTGCGTACCAACGTCACCCTGTATTTTATCTGCCTGGTGCTGTTTGCCCTGGCGGCTATCCCCTTTGATGTGCGCCTGGCCATCGGCGAGGGGGCAGCGGCGGTGCTGCTGCTGATCATCGCCCGGCGGCGCAGCCGATCCGTGCAGCAGAGTATGCGCCAGTATATGGACCGCTTCACCGGCGGCATGGATTCCGCCCGGTCCAGCAACATGCTGTTTGCCCCGCTGCCTATGATGGTGTTCGATGCGGACACCCAGGCCGTGGTGTGGTGCAACGACGGCTTTCTGGAGCTGACGGAGCAGAAGGAGGGCGTGTTCGACGCCCATCTCAACGCCGTGGTTCCGTCGTTTTCCGTCCGTTGGCTGCTGGAGGGAAAAAACGAGTGCCCGGAGAACGTGGTGTGGAACCACCGGATCTATCGGGTGTACGGCGGCCTGACCCGCCCCACTCCGGACACCCCATCCACTATGGCCACGACCTATTGGATGGACGTTACCGATTCCGAGCAGCTGCGCCAGACCCTGCAGATGACCCGGCCTGTGGTGGCCATCCTGATGGTGGACAATTATGAGGACCTGATGAAGGCCTGCCCCGAGAGCAAGCGCTCCGCCGTGCTGGCCCAGCTGGAGGAAAAGCTGGACCAGTGGTCCGCCGGAGCCGACGGCCTGATGCTCCACTATGACCGGGACCGGTATCTGTTCGTATTCGAGGAGCGCAGCTATTCCGACTATGCCCAGCACCGGTTCGCCGTGCTGGATACCGTCCGGGAGGTGGCGGCAGGCGGCGTAGCGGCCACTCTGTCCGTCGGCGTGGGCCGGGATGCCGACAGCTTCGACGCCCTGTTCAAAAATGCGTCTATGGCCCTGGAGATGGCCCTGAGCCGCGGCGGCGACCAGGCGGTGGTAAAGGACCGGCTGAACTTCCAGTTTTACGGCGGCCGGGCCAAGACCACGGAAAAACGCACCAAGGTGAAATCCCGGGTCATGGCCAACGCCCTGGGCGAGCTGATGGACGACGCCCGTCAGGTGTACGTCATGGGCCACAGCTATGCGGATATGGATTCCCTGGGCGCGGCGGCGGGCGTGTGCTGCATTGCCCGCAAGCGGGGCAGAAAGTGCCAGATCGTCATTGACACGGAAAACAATGCCGTTCACCCCATGCTGCGCAAGCTGGCGGGCCAGCCGGAGTATCACGGGGCCTTTATCACCGGCAGCGAGGCCTTTCTGAAGGTCCAGCCCGGCACCCTGCTGGTGGTGGTGGACACCAACCGCCCCGGCAGCGTGGAGTCCGAGCAGCTGCTGGAGACCTGCAACCGGGTGGCGGTCATCGACCACCACCGCCGGGGCAGCAGCTATATCGAAAAAATGGCTCTGAATTATCACGAGCCCTATGCCTCCTCCGCCTCGGAGCTGGTGACGGAGCTGCTGCAATACCTGGTGGAGCCCGGGGATATCCTCAAGTGCGAGGCGGAGGCCCTGCTGGCCGGTATCGTACTGGATACCAAGAATTTCACCAACCGCACCGGCGGCCGCACCTTTGAGGCGGCGGCCTATCTGCGCCGGGCCGGGGCCGATACCTCCGATGTGCAGCGGATGTTCCAGGGGGACCTGAAATCCATGATCGCCCGGTACGACATTATCCGGCAGGCCCAGCTGTACCGCGGGGATCTGGCCATTGCGGCCCTGGACACCACCTGCGACCGGGTGACGGCCGCCAAGGCCGCCGACGAGCTGCTGACCCTCAAGGGTATCCGGGCCTCCTTTGTCCTGTATCCCAAGGACCAGGGGGTGTACATTTCCGCCCGCTCTCTGGGCGAGGTCAACGTGCAGGTCATTGTGGAGGCTCTGGGCGGCGGCGGCAATTCCACTACCGCCGGGGGCCAGCTGAACACTCCGAACATTGCCGTTGCCCGCACGGCTCTCCTGCGGGCCATTGACGAGTATTTTGAAAAATAATCGCGAAAAAACACCGTTTTTTCGCGAGGGGGTTTCGCTCCGACCCGCGCGTTCGTGGGCGAAAGCGCCCACGAACACACTCTCTCCGCGCAGAGTATTTTTCGCGACGTACACGCCGCCGCGAAAAATGGATTGCATTTGATTCGCCGCCGCGGCGGCGAACTCTGCGAGGCTTTTGAATTTTACGAGACAATAACAGTGAATATCTGAACAGGAGGAACCAATCATGAAAGTGATCTTACAGAAGGATATCCGCGGCAAGGGCAAGAAGGGCCAGATGATCGAGGTGGCCGAGGGCTATGCCCGCAACTTCCTGCTGCCCAAGGGCGACGCCATTCCTGCCACCGCCGACGCCATGAACACCATGCGCCTGCAGGAAAAGGCCAAGGCCAAGGCCGATGCCGAGGCAAAGGCCGCGGCTCAGGCTATTGCCGAGCAGCTCAAGGGCATTCAGGTGAAGATCCCCTGCAAGGGCGGCGAGGGCGGCAAGCTGTTCGGCTCCGTCACCACCAAGGAGATCTCCGCCGCGCTGAAGGAGCAGTTCGGCCTGGAGCTGGACAGCAAGAGGCTGGTGCTGCCTGACGCCATCAAGTCCTTCGGCGGCTACCAGGTCAAGGCCAAGCTGGGCTATGAGATCAGCGGCCTGGTGAACGTTCTGGTCTGCGAGGCCAAGTAAAGCAAAAAAACCTTACAGCTTATGGAAAGGAGCGGATTCTCATGCCCACGGATGAATTGCTGATTCGCCAGATGCCCCACTCTCCGGAGGCGGAGCAGGCGGTGCTGGGCTCTATGCTCATCGACGCCGACTGCGTGAAGGACGTGATGGATAAGCTCCAGCCGGAGGACTTCTATCTGCGCCGGAATCGGGAGATTTTCGAGACCATCTATTCCATGTTCGTCTACTCCAAGCCCATCGACGGCGTTACCGTGGCGGGAGAGATGGAGCGGGCGGGCCTGTCCACCGACGACACCCGGAGCTATCTGGTCCAGCTGATGGAGGTGACCCCCACCAGCGCCAACGTCATGGAATATGTCCAGATCGTCCGGGAAAAGGCCCTGCTGCGGGCGGTGGCCGCCGCCGCGTCGGACATCACCGCCATGGTCCAGGAGGGCGCCGGGGAGGCGTCCAAGGTTCTGGAGGCGGCGGAGCAGAAGATCTATGCCATCCGCCGGGGCCGCAGCGCCCAGAACATGGTGCCCATCAGCGTGGTGCTGCAATCCGTCCTGGAGCGGCTGGGAGAGCTTACCGCCGCCGGCGGAGAGACTATGCCGGGGCTGACCACCGGCTTTTCCGACGTGGACCGGAAGATCAACGGCCTGAATAAGTCGGACCTGCTGCTGCTGGCTGCCCGCCCCGGTATGGGCAAAACCAGTATGGCGCTGAATGTGGCAGTGAACGCCGCCAAGGCATCCCAGAAGACTGTGGCCGTGTTCTCTCTGGAAATGTCCCGGGAGCAGCTGGTGACCCGGCTCCTGGCCGGGGAGGGCCTCATCGACAATACCCGTCTGGTCACCGGCAACCTGCGGGAGAGCGACTGGGTCCGCATTGCCGAGGGCGCGTCTACCCTCAGCCGTCTGGACATCCGCATCGACGACAACCCCCTGCTGACGGTGGCGGATATGAACGCCAAGTGCCGCCGTCTGGACGATCTGGGCCTGGTGGTCATCGACTATCTGCAATTGATGACCTCCGCCGGGGGCAAGGGCTACAGCGGCGAAAACCGCCAGCAGGCGGTGTCGGACATCAGCCGTATGCTGAAGATCATGGCTAAAGAGCTGCAGGTGCCGGTGCTGTGTCTGTCCCAGCTGTCCCGTGCCAATGAAAAGCGGGACGACAAGCGGCCCATGCTGTCGGACCTCCGCGAATCCGGCGCCATCGAGCAGGACGCCGACATCGTTATGTTCCTGTACCGGGACGATTATTACAACAGCGATTCCGAAAAGCGCAACATCGCCGAGTGCATCGTGGCCAAAAACCGCCACGGCGAGACCGGCAAGGTGGAGCTGCGGTGGCTGCCGGAATACACCTCCTTCGGCACCCTGGAAAACCGCTATCAGGAGGAAGGATAATGGACCTGCGTCCGTTTATGGAGCGGTGGGGCATGCTGCCCCCCTCCGGCGGCACCATGCTGGTGGCCGTGTCCGGGGGGCGGGATTCCGTGTGCCTGCTGCACTATCTGGCCACCATGCCCCGGGATTTTTCCGTGGCGGCGGCCCATCTGGACCACGGCCAGCGGCCCACGGCAGGCCGGGACGTGGCCTTTGTCCGGCAGCTGTGCCGGGAGCTGGACGTTCCCCTGACGGTGGAGCGGGCGGACGTGCCCGCCCTGGCCCGGCAGCGGGGTGTCGGCCTGGAGGAGGCCGGACGCATGGCCCGGTACGACTTTTTCCGCCGCACAGCGGACAGCCTGGGCGCTCAGCGCATTGCCACCGCCCACCATGCCGCCGACCAGGCGGAGACGGTGCTGCTGAACCTGGTCCGGGGTACGGGCATGCAGGGGCTGGCGGGCATTCCGCCGGTGCGGGGGCGCATCGTCCGCCCCCTGCTGGAAACGTCCCGGGACGACATCGAGACATACCTGAAAACGCACGGCCTGTCCCACGTGGAGGACGAGACAAACCGGGACACCTCCCTGGGCCGGAACCGGCTGCGCCGGGAGGTCATGCCCGGGCTTCTGTCCCTGCACCCCGGGGCCGCCGCCAGCATCTGCCGCACGGCGGAGCTGCTGCGGCGGGAGGACGCGTTTCTGGACTCTCTGGCGGCAGCATATCTGCCGCAGGAGGGACTGTCCGCCAGCCGGGAGAGGCTGCTGTCCGCGCCGGAGGTGCTGCGGCTGAGGGCCCTGCGCCTGCTGGCCGGCCGTCTGCCGGTGGGGAAAAAGGACTTCACCGCCGCCCACTACCGGGCTATGGCGGAGCTTCTGGAGGGCGGCGGCATGACGGCGCTGCCCGCCGGAGCCATGGCCCTGTGCCGGAACGGAAAGCTGACCCTGCTGCCGCCGGAGCCGCCCCTGGGGCCCATGCCCCTGGAGCCGGGGGAGAATTTTTGGGGAGAATACACAATTTCCGTCCGGAAAACCACGGGAAATTTTTCACAAAAAAGGGATGCAATCCTGCTGAACTGTGATAAGATAAACGGTGCGCTTTCTGTGCGGCCCTATCGGGGGGCCGACCGGCTGACCCTGCCCGGCAGCCGGGGCGGGCGCAGCGTCAAGCGTCTGCTGGCGGACCGGGGGGTCCCTCCGGAAAAGCGCGGGCGCATCCCGGTGCTGTGCGTCGGGGACCGGCCTGCCGCCCTGTGGGGCGTGGGCACGGATGTTGAATTTCTGCCGGAGAAAACCGGCCTATATACTGAGATTACTGTATCGACAAATGGAGGAAACCACAATGGCTAAGAGCAATATGGACCAGGATATTCTGAAGGTCCTCATCACCCAGGACGAGATCCATGCCCGCATCCAGGAGCTGGGCGACCGGCTGTATGAGCGGTTCCACGACAAGAACCCCATGTTCGTGGGCGTTCTCAACGGGTGCTTCATCTTTATGGCGGACCTGGTCCGCGCCGCCCAGCTGAAAAGCGAGGTGGAATTCATCGGCCTGTCCTCTTATAAAAACGCTACCAAGTCCTCCGGCAGCGTCCAGATCACCCGGGACCTGCAGCGGGACATCAACGGCCGGGACATCATCGTGGTGGAGGACATTCTGGACTCCGGCAACACCCTGGCCTTTTTGAAGGACTATATGCTGGCCAAGGGGGCCAAGAGCATCACCATCGTTACTCTGCTGGATAAGCCTGCCCGCCGGGAGAAAGCCATCACCGCCGACCTGTCCGGGTTCGTGGTGCCCGACGAGTTCGTGGTGGGCTACGGCCTGGATTACTGCCAGCAGTACCGCAATATGCCCTATATCGGCGTTCTGAAGCCGGAGGTATATACCAAGTAACGATCGGGCATCGGCCCAGTGGAGGAAGGGAGGAGCATTCCTGTGGAAGAACAAGAGAGGCGCCCCATTGGGGGCAAACGCCTGGCCCCGGAGGACAGGGGCAGCTTTTGGAGCAACTGGGGCTATCTGATCGTTACCGCCGCGGTGATCGTGGTGCTGTTCAAGGTGATCTTCCAGCTGAGCTGGGTGCCCTCCGGGTCCATGGAGACCACCATTCCAGAGCACACCCTGCTGATCTCGTGGCAGCTGCCGTATATGGTGTCGGACCCCACGCCGGAGCGGGGGGATATCGTCACCTTCTGGAGCAACGAGCTGAACAAGCTGCTGGTGAAGCGGGTGGTGGGTCTGCCTGGGGACGACATCGCGTTCCGGGACGGCTATACCTATGTCAACGGTGAGATGCTGGATGAGGCGTATCTGCCCAGGCAGGGCATTACCCAGTCCAACGCCAGCTTCCAGGTGCCGGAAGGCTGCGTCTTTTTCATGGGCGACAACCGCACCGGCTCCAACGACGCCCGGTTCTGGAACGAACCTTATATTTCCGTGGACCACATCCGGGCCCGGGTGATGGTGGGCATTTCCGTCCTGCCGGACAACAGCTGGCGGGGCGTCCGCGTCATTCATTAAAAGAGAGGGGGGCCTTTATTGACTGCCAAGCGAAAATTCGGCTGGGGGGCCGCGCTGCTCCTGCTACTGGCTGCATGCTTCGTATACTACCTGGTGACGGGCATGCGCAGTGCCGGCACCATCAGCTATGCCCAGCTGCGGCAGCTGTTTCAGGACGAGAAGGTCCAGGAGTTTGCCATCAGCGACACCCGACTCACAGCCAAGCTCCAGGACGGCAGCACCGTCAGCTGTGATCTGTATGATTTCCAGGTGTTTTACGACGACCTGAACGATCTGGTGGTGCAGCAGAACCAGCAGGGGATCATCAAGGACTATACCTATCACGCCGACCACTCTACCAATTGGCTGCAGATCCTGCTGCCCTATGTGGCGGTGATTCTGGGATTCATCCTGCTGATGAATCTGATGGCCCGGATGACCGGGGCAGGCCCCGGCGGGGCCCAGGACCGGATGTCACACTTCGGCGACGCCCGGATCCAGGACGTGCCCCAGGACAGCAAGGTTTCCTTCCGTGATGTGGCGGGCGCTGACGAGGAGAAGGAGGAGCTCCGGGAGATCGTGGAGTTCCTGCGCCAGCCGGATAAATACCTGGCCCTGGGGGCCCGCATCCCCAAGGGCGTGCTGCTGGTGGGCCCTCCGGGCACCGGCAAGACCCTGCTGGCCAAGGCCGTGGCCGGTGAAGCAGGGGTGAAATTCCTTTCCATCTCCGGCTCCGATTTTGTGGAGATGTATGTAGGCGTGGGTGCGTCCCGGGTCCGGGACCTGTTTCACCAGGCCAAGCAGAATTCCCCGGCTATCGTTTTTATCGACGAGATCGACGCCGTGGGCCGCCAGAGAGGCAGCGGTCTGGGCGGCGGCCACGACGAGCGGGAGCAGACCCTGAATCAGCTGCTGGTGGAAATGGACGGCTTTGCCGCCAACCAGGGCGTGGTGGTCCTGGCCGCCACCAACCGGGTGGACATTCTGGACCCGGCCCTGCTGCGCCCCGGACGGTTCGACCGCCAGGTGTATGTGGGCCTGCCGGATATCAAGGGCCGCCAGGAGATCCTGGCCGTCCACGCCAAGAACAAGCCCCTGGCGGAGGATGTGGACCTGGAGAAGCTGGCCAAGGGAACCTCCGGCTTTACCGGCGCAGACCTGGAAAACCTGCTGAACGAGGCGGCCCTGCTGGCCGGACGCCGGGACGAGAAGGCCATCACCATGGCCGACCTGCAGCAGTCCGTCATCAAGGTCATCGCGGGACCCGAGAAGCACAGCCGGGTGATCCCCGAGCACGAGCGCCGGCTCACCGCCTATCACGAGGCGGGCCACGCCGTGGTGATGCACACCCTGCCGGATCTGGACCCCGTGCATCAGATCACCATTGTGCCCCGGGGCCAGGCAGGCGGCATGACCATCTTCCTGCCCGACGAGGATCGCAGCTATCTGTCCCGCACCCATCTGCTCAACAGCATTGCGGGGCTTCTGGGCGGCCGGGCGGCGGAGCAGCTGGTACTGGGAGATATCTCCACCGGCGCGTCCAACGACATCAGCCGGGCCACCCAGCTGGCCCGGAAAATGGTGGGGACCTACGGCATGTCCGACCGCATGGGCAGCGTGGCCTTTGACGCGGGACACGACGAGGTGTTCATCGGCCGGTCCATGGCCCAGACCCGCCCCTATTCCGAGGAAACGGCGGCGGAGATGGACCGGGAGATCCGCCGCATCCTGGACGAGGCCTATGGCCGCTGCACGGAGATCCTGGAAAAATACCGCCCTCAGCTGACAGAGGTGGCGGAGTTCCTGCTCCAGCATGAGACCATGACAGCTCAGGAATTTGAACAGATTTTCGCATCCAAGGACAAGAAATAACGGCAAAAAGGAGAGCACCGCCGCGGCGGTGCTCTCCTTTTTGATTGCGGGTGGGTTATTGGTCCTCCTCGGTGAAGTGGACGTGGGAGAAAATGTGGTCCTGGCAGAAGCAGCGGTAGCCGACGCATTTGCTGCAATAGCGGAATTGCAGGTCGGGATAGTCCGTGTCCGTGCGGCCGCAGACGGCGCATTTGTGGTGATAGCCCTTTTGCTGCTGCTGTTGCCGCACGGCCTTTTTGAAGTTTACCGTCTGGGGCGCGTGCCGGTATTTCCGGCGCTGGATAAACGCGTCGATAGCGGGCCAGATGAACACCAGGAAGTTCAGCAGCGCCACCACCGGCAGGATGGCTCCCAGCCAGCTGCCTGCCAGCAGGGACTGCACAATTCCGATGACGAACACCGCGATATCCAGCCACGCCAGCCATTTGATCTTCACGGGGATGAAGTAGAACAGCAGCAGCTGGGTATCCGGATATAGGAAGGCAAAGGCCAGGAACATGGACAGGTTCACATATCCCGTGCCGCCCACGGAATAGCCTGCGCCGGAAATGGCGGAGGCGGCCAGGGTGGCGATCACCGTCAGAAGCACGCCGCTCCAGTAATAGAGGTTGAAGCGGGCGGTGCCCCACTGGCGCTCCAGGGACGAACCGATCCAGTAGTAAAGATACAGGCTGAGGGCCAGTCGGAGGGGACTGGAGCTGGTGGGGACGAAAATAAAGGTGACGATGCGCCAGAGCTCCCCGTGGAGCACCTTGCTGCCGTTGAGATACAGGAAGCTCACGGCATTGGCGTCGGTGCGCATGGTCAGCAGCATCAGCACATAGACCACCACATTGCCGATGACGATCCAGCGCATAAGGTCCGGAATACCGAACCGGGGATGCCGGGCGCAGAAGCGGTCGGCGGCGTCATAGAGCTTTTTCAAGGGGAAATTCCTCCAATACGATTCAAGTGGCTCTATTGTAACCGATTGCGGGTGAAAAGTCATTACCTTTTTTTGAACATTTGGTTCCCGGCGCTATGCAAAAGGGCGAAAACGTGGTAAAATAACAATTCAAGTGCTGGGAAAGGGGGCGGCGATGTGTTCAAGCGGGTATATGTGGAGATCACCAATGTGTGCAACCTCTCCTGTTCCTTCTGCCCCGGCACCGGCCGCCCGGCGCGGTTCCTGGCCCCGGCGGAGTTCCGGACCCTGGCGGAAAGGCTCCGCGGCCACACGGAGTATCTGTACCTCCATGTGATGGGGGAGCCGCTGCTGCACCCGCAGCTGGAGGAGCTCCTGGCCATTGCCCGGGAGCTGGGCTTCCAGGTGTGTGTCACCACCAACGGGACGCTGCTGCCCCGGCGGGGACAGGCCCTGTCCGGCGTGCATAAGGTCAGCGTATCCCTCCACAGCTTCGAGGGAAACGACTGCCCCGGCAGCATGGAGGAATATCTTTCCGGCGTGTGGGATTTCTGCCGCCGGGCCTCGGCGGAGGGGACTCTGTGTGCCCTGCGCCTGTGGAACATCGGCGGGCGGGACAGCTGCAACGGTCAGGTGCTGGCCTTCCTGGGGGAACAGCTGGGCCGGGACGTGCTGTCTATCCCCACGGACCGCCGGGGGAACCGGCGGCTTTCCGCGAATGTTTTCCTGGAGCAGGCGGAAAAATTTGATTGGCCGGACCCGGAGGCTCCGGAGAGCGGCGCGGAGTTCTGCCACGGGCTGCGGCAGCAGCTGGCTGTTTTGTGCGACGGCACGGCGGTGCCCTGCTGCCTGGACGGAGAGGGACGCATGGCCCTGGGGAATCTGTTTGACCAGCCGGTGGAGGAGATTCTGGCATCGCCACGGGCGGCGGCCATCCGGGAGGGCTTCTCCCGCCGGAGCCCGGCGGAGGAGCTGTGCCGCCGGTGCGGCTATGCCGCGAGGTTTTAGGATATGGATGCAATACAGGAAAAACTCAACCGGCTGCCCGGGGCGCTGCTGCCCTGGTACCGGGAGAACCGCCGGGTGCTGCCCTGGCGGGAGCAGGTGTCCGCCTACCGGACCTGGGTGTCGGAGATCATGCTGCAGCAGACCCGGGTGGCGGCGGTGATCCCGTATTTTCAGCGGTTCATGGCGGCGTACCCGTCGGTGGAGGCTTTGGCCGCCTGCGACGAGGGGCAGCTGATGAAGCTGTGGGAGGGCCTGGGCTATTACAGCCGGGCCCGGAATCTGCGCCGGGCGGCGCAGATCGTCGCGGAGCAGTACGGCGGGGCGTTTCCCCGGACGTATGAGGAGCTGACCGCCCTGCCCGGCATCGGGGACTATACCGCCGGAGCCATTTTGTCCATCGCCTTTGGGGAGCCTGTCCCGGCGGTGGACGGCAACGTGCTGCGGGTGGCGGCCCGGGTAGGCGGCTGCCGGCTGGATATTCTGGACCAGAAAAACCGGCGGCAGTTCCGGCGGTGGATGGAGGCGGCTATGCCACAGGAAGCCCCGGGGGCCTTCAACCAGGCGCTGATGGACCTGGGAGCCGGGGTGTGCCTGCCCAACAGCGCGCCCCTGTGCGATAGCTGCCCGGCGGCGGCATTCTGTGCCGCCCGGGAGCAGGGCTGCCAGCGGGAGCTGCCGGTGCGGGCCCCGAAGAAGGAGAAGCGCCGGGAGGAAAAGACCGTGTTCCTGCTGCTGGGGCCGGAGGGGGTGGCCCTGCGGCAGCGGCCGGATACCGGACTTCTGGCGGGGCTGTGGGAATATCCCCATGTTCCCGGACGGCTGACGGAGGAGCAGGCGGCGCAGCAGCTGCGCGCCTGGGGCCTGACGGCCCACCGGTGGCTGCGGCAGCTGGAGGCCAGGCACCTGTTCACCCACATCCGCTGGGACATGACCGGCTACCTGGTGCAGGTGGAGGGCCGGGGGCCGGAGGATTGGCTCTGGGCCGATGGGACGATACGGGCCCGGCTGGCGGTGCCCTCCGCCTTTGAAAAATTCACGCGGGCCCTGCCCGCAGAAGGAGAATGACGATGGCGCAGCTTTATTTCAAATATGGGGCCATGGGCTCCAGCAAAACCGCCAACGCCCTGATGGCGCGGTTCAATTACGAGGAGCGGGGCCAGGAGACCCTGATGGTGAAGCCCCGCCTGGACACCCGGGACGGAGATCACATGGTTACCTCCCGCATCGGCCTGACCCATCCCTGTGTGTATTTTGACGAAATGCGGGCCCGGCCCGATGAGGAATTGCAGAAATACGCCTGCATCATCATTGACGAGGCCCAGTTTCTCACCAAGGATGAGGTATTTTACCTGGTCCACCTGGTGGACGACTGCGGCATCCCCGTGCTGTGCTACGGCCTGAAGGCAGACTTCCGGGGCCAGCTGTTCGAGGGCAGCTATTATCTGCTGGCTATGGCGGACAAGCTGGAGGAGGTCAAGACCGTCTGCTGGTGCGGCAAAAAGGCAGCCTTCAACGCACGGTTTGACGGACAGGGCCGGGTGGTGAAGGAGGGCGAGCAGGTGGTGCTGGGGGCCAACGACCGGTATACCAGCCTCTGCCGCCGCCACTGGATGGCAGGGGACCTGGGCCCGGACTTCGATATTCACAAGGTATGAGATGCACCCTTTGCCCCCGGCTGTGCGGCGCGGAGCGCACGGAGACGGCGGGAAGCGGCTTCTGCCGGATGCCGGCAGGGCCGGTAGTGGCCCGGGCGGGGCTCCACATGTGGGAGGAGCCCTGCATCAGCGGCACCCGGGGCAGCGGCACGGTGTTCTTCTCCGGCTGCACCCTGGGCTGCGTATTCTGCCAGAACCATGAGATCTCCGCCCGGGGCGTGGGAAAGCCCGTGTCCGTGGACCGGCTGCGGGAGATCTTCCGGGAGCTGATCCGGCAGGGCGCTCACAACATCAACCTGGTGACGCCGGGACACTTCGCTCCCTGGGTGGCTCAGGCCCTGGAGCCGTCCCTGCCGGTGCCGGTGGTGTGCAACACCGGCGGCTATGAGCGGGTGGAGACGCTCCGCCTGCTGGAGGGCAAGGTGCAGGTATATCTGCCGGACATGAAATACGCCCTGGAGGAGCCGGCCCGGCGGCTGTCCGGCGCCGGAGATTACCCCGCCGCGGCGCGAAGCGCCATATGCGAGATGTTCCGCCAGACGGGACCCTATCAGATGCGGGACGGCCTGCTGGTGCGGGGGGTGCTGATCCGACACCTGGTACTGCCGGGACAGCTGGACAATACCCGCCGGGTCATTGACTGGGTGGCGGAGACCTTCCGGCCCGGGGAGGTGCTGTTTTCCCTGATGAGCCAGTACACGCCCCAGCCCGGAGCCGTGGGCCCGCTGGCCCGCCACGTTACCCGGGCGGAGTATCGGGCGGCGGCAGCCTATATGGAAAACTGCGGCATCCGCGACGGCTTCACCCAGGAGCGCACCTCTGCCCGGGAGGAGTATACCCCGGCGTTTGACCTGACGGGGGTGTAAGTGCTGCCCACTTCAATAGATGATTTTTGAGTTTCTGCAAAAAAGTGCTTGCTTTTTCCGTAAGCGTACATTATAATGGTGGTAATGAATGAGGTAATGGAGGGTTATGTTACCATGAAAAAGATTCTTGCTATGCTGACGGTTATTGTGATGCTGGGCTGCATGCTCTCCGTCACTGCCTTTGCCGACGGCGGCTATGTTCCCAGTCCCAAGCATGACGACAACACCGATACCACGCCCACCTCTCCCCAGACCGGTTACGACCTGGGCATTGGCAGCGTGGTGATGACCATTGCCGTCAGCGGCGGCGTGGCCTATGTCTGCACCAAAAAGGCCCGTGCCCGGGCATAAAACGTCCCCATTTTATAAAGAAGGAGCCCCATAAATGCTGTGCCGTTTATGGGGCCTTTTTTCCGTTCTGAACAAAGGAGAAATGTCCTATGAAGCGTCCTGTGCGCATCCTGCTGACGGTGGTGGCCGTTATTGCGGTGATCGTGTGTGTTTTCTGCATTCTGTTTATCGTCCAGTATGTCCGGGGCAAGTCTGTCAGCGATAAGCTGGGCAGCGGCGTCCGCTCCGGCCAGGTGGTGGAGCCCCTGGCCCCCCAGGACGACGGCAAATATATGGCCATCAATGTGGACTTTGACAGCCTCCACGACGTCAATCCGGAAATCTACGCCTGGATCGAGGTGCCCGGCACCAACATCAACTATGCCGTGGTCCAGAGCGCCGCAGACGACCTGTTTTACGACGATCACGGGGTGGATCGGTCCTATTACTCCGGCGGCAGCATTTTTTCCCAGCGGTACAACACCACCACCTTTCAGGACCCGGTGACGGTGCTGTATGGCCACAACCGCCAGTCCCAGACCATGTTTGCCCAGGTGAACAACTTTGCCGATGCGGAGTTTTTCGCCAAAAACCAGAAGATTATCGTTTACACCCCGGATAAGGTGTATGAATACACCATTTTCGCCGCCTATCCCCACTCCAGCGAGCACCTGCTGCTGTGCCACGATTTTACGGACCCCCAGCAGTTTGCGGACTATTTTGCCTCCCTGGGGGAGGCCATCAACGCCAATTACCGCCGGGACCTGTTTCCCCAGGCAGGGGATCGGGTGCTGACTCTGTCCACCTGCTACCGCCAGAACCGCATGCAGCGGTTTCTGCTCCAGGGTGTGCTGACGGAGACATATGACGTGGTCAAATAAACGACCCCAATGAGACAAGGAGACCCTATGGAACAGGAAAAACAGACCCAGCCGGAACAGAAGAAAAAGCGCCTGTCCACGCCGCTGCTGATTTTCATCATCCTTATGGCGGTGACGCTGACGCTGTGCGCCGTGGTGGCGGGGATCTGGCTCCACGGGCGCAGCAGCCTGCGGAACCAGGGCACGGCCCCCACCGACACCCCTGACGATACCCAGCAGCTGGACAGCTACACCGTCCTCCACGACGGCAAATACTACCGCTATAAGGACCATATGGTGAATCTGCTGCTTATCGGCGTGGATTCCGACAATAAGCCTGCCGCGCCCCTGCCCTATGGCAGCGACAACCAGGCGGACGTGATCCTGGTGGCGGCCCTGGACACCGACGCCAACCGGATGACACTGATCTCCGTGTCCCGGGACACCATGTGCGATATTGCGGTGCTGGACCAGAACGGTCAGGTGTCCGGCGCGGCCCACACCCAGCTGGCCCTGTCCTACTCCAACGGAGACGGCCTGTATGAGAGCTGCCGCCTGTGCCAGGAGGCGGTGTCCCAGCTGTTTTACGGCTTGCAGTTCGACGGCTGCGCCGCCTTTTATATGGGCGGCATCGGGCGGCTCAACGACGCCGTGGGCGGCGTCACCGTCAGTGTGCTGGACGACTATCCCTTCACCGATGTTCCCGGCGGGTGGAACATGTACCCGGGCCAGGACGTGACCCTTACCGGGCGGCAGGCGCGGCTGTATATCCGGGCCCGCCGGGGCGATGCCACCGGCAACGAGGACCGCATGAAGCGGCAGAAGCAGTATATGCTGGCCCTGATCAGCCAGGCCAAGGACCGGGTGGCGGCCAGCCCCGCCAGCGTCGTTCCTCTGTATAACGCCGTCAGCGACTATGTGCTGACGGACCTGGACCTGGGCAAGCTGTCTTATCTGGCCACCCAGGCCGCGGGCATGAGCTTTTCCGGGGACATGCTCCGGGTTACCGGCGATGCTGTTCTGGGCCAGGGCAACCGGGTGGAGCTGACGGTGGATCAGCAGGCCCTGTACGACCTGATCCTGGACGTGTTCTATGAAGAAATACCGGCTCCCACGGACACCGCCGGGGAATGACCGCGCATAAATCAGCCCCTCCGGCCTGGGCCGGAGGGGCTGATCGTTCAGTCGATGATGCGGCTGAAGCTCATGCCGCTTTTCTGCATGTGTACGTCCAGACGGACCCGGTCGCCGCGGATATAGCTGCGGGTGTACTCATAAATGCGGCCATCCTCGGTGCGGGTGCGGCGCTGATGGTAAAAGGCACAGCTGCCGGGCTCCACGCCCAGAAGGCTGGCCCGGGGGGCATCCAGGATCACGGATTCATAGGAATCCTCCGCGGAAAACGGTGTGATGCCCACATGGTACAGCAGACTGTAGAAGCTGTGGGTCTGGACCATCTCCCGGGTGAGATTGGGATAGATGTACTGGGGATAGTAGGAGGTTTCCAGGATCAGCGGCTCCCCGTCCACATTGCGGATGCGGGTGAAGCAATAGACGTGGGTGCCCTCCTGCAGGTCCATCCGCTGGCAGATGGCCCGGGTGGGGATCACTACGCCGAAATCCACCAGGGTGGACGACGGCGTCTTGCCCAGGGAGGAGACCTCCGTGGTGAAGGAGTAGCGCACGCCCCGGCGGTTGCTGTTGGGGTCGGCCACGAAGGTGCCCTTGCCCCGCTTGCGGACCACCAGGCCCTCGTCCTCCAGCTCGCCGATGGCCTGGCGGGCGGTGTTTCGACTGATATCCAGCGCCCGGCACAGCTCCGCCTCCGACGGCAGCAGGTCCCCGATCTTCAGCGCGCCGGAGGAGATCTCCCGCTTGATGATGCCCACCAGCTGGGCGTACAGGGGAATGTTGCTGCTCAGGGACAGCCGGCTGTCCAGGATCGCGTTGTGTTCCATAAGATAAGACCTACCTTTTTCGGCACAGTGTTGTACTGCGTACATTCGGGATATTCTGATTGTACCATATACGTTTGGAAAAAGATAGTCCTATTTTACAATTTTGATACACAATTGCTACGAAACCCGTTAAATAATAAACGGAGTGCGGTTACTTTTTTTCCTCCATGGTTTTTTGCAGCCGGTTCAGCCGGTGGATGATCATGGCGGTGCAGATGATCACCACCACGCAGGCCACGAAGAACATGCCCATGACACTGTCGTGATAGCTGCAATAGCGCAGGGCCAGCCATGCGCCCACAAGCAGCAGAACATATCTCCATACAGCCTTGAATAGCTTCCCCCAGTCCAGATCAGGTGCGTTTCCCATGGCGGGCTCCTCCTTTTATGTTTCAGAATATTTCTCATTATACAGCACGATGCACAAAGAAGTAGTTACAAAACGGATACAAATCAAAAAAACAACCGTTGAATACAAATACCGGCAGGGGATCCCCCGCCGGTATTTGAGTGTTTCAAAAAAGTCAGTCGCCTTCCCGCATGCGGTAGCCCACGCCCACCTCGGTGAAGATGTACTGGGGCTGGCCGGGCGTCTCCTCGATCTTGCGGCGGATATTGGCCATGTTCACCCGCAGGATCTGGTTGTCGGCCTTGGCCTTGGGACCCCACAGCTCCCGGATGATGAAGTCATAGGTCAGCACCTTGCCGGCATATTTGCCCAGCAGGGCCACGATCTTGTATTCGTTCACCGTCAGCTTGGCGTTTTCGCCCCGGATCAGCACCTGATGCTTGTCATAGTCGATGGTCAGGTCCCCGGCGGTGAATTTGCCGGACTGGGCGATCTGGGAATTGGCCAGGGTGGTGCGGGTATGGCGGATGGCGGTGCGGATACGGGCCAGCAGCTCGGAGGTGCCGAAGGGCTTCACCAGATAGTCGTCGGCGCCGTAATCCAGGGCGTCCACCTTGTCGTGCTCATGGTTCCGGGCGGACACCACCACCACCGGCAGGTTGGACCATTTGCGCACGGACTTGAGCACCTCCATGCCGTCCATATCCGGCAGGCCCAGGTCCAGAACAATCAGGTCCGGGCAGTGGGAGGCGATCATGGTCAGCGCTTCTTCACCGCTGCCCACGATGATGGTGTCATACCCATTGGCGTTGAGGACCATGGAGATGAAGTTGCTGATGCTCTGCTCATCCTCCACGATCAAAATCTTATCCTTGATCTTCATGTTCTTCCTCCTCCAGGGGTAGGTCCACGGTGAACCGGGCGCCGCCCCCCTTTTTGTTTTCTCCTTTTATTTTGCCGCGGTGGGCCGCCACCACGGTTTTGCACACGGACAGGCCAATGCCCATGCTGCGGGTGCTGTCTCCCTGCTGGGCGCTCTGGGTGCCGTCGAACAGGTTGTGCAGCCGAGGCTCCGGAATGCCGCGGCCGTTGTCCTCCACGGTGAACCGGGCCCACCGGCCGCGCTTTTCCAAGGACACCGTTACCTGGGTGGTGGTGACGCCGTGAACGGCGGCGTTTTCCAGCAGGTTCGTCAGCACCTGCTGGATCAGCAGCGGGTCCATGGGCACCAGAAAGAAGTCCTCCGGCAGGTCCACCCGCACGTCGATTTGAGGATAGCTCCGCCGGAATTTGCCCACAGCGCCCTCAATGACCTCCTCCGCTGCCTCTGGGGTCTTGGTGACCCGGGCGTCCTCTCCCGCGCCGATGCGGGTGATGGACAGGAGGTTTTCCACAATGTGGATGAGCCATTGGGCCTCCTCGTTGGCGTTTTGCAGCAGCTCCCGCCGCTGCTGCGGTGTCAGGTCGGCATCCTGCTCCAGCAGGACGTTGGTGGCCCCCACAATGCCTGTCAGCGGGGTGCGGATATCGTGGGATACGGCCCGCAGAAGGTTGCTGTGGATCTTTTCCCGCTCAGCCTCCCGTTCCATCTCGCTGACCCGCTTGGCCCGGCTGGTAACGATGCCGGTGGCAACGCAAATAATCATCATCACCAAAAACGTCAGCGGGAAGCCGGCCAGCGTGAAGCTGACCTCCCAATACGGCGGGGTGAAGATATAGTCCACGCTGAGCACTGCGAACACGGCGATGGTCAGACTGAAAAAGAAGCCGTCCGTCAGCAGAGCCGTCAGGAATACGTCCAGCAGAAAGATCATGGACACATAGCTGGTGTCGTTTTGGGGATCGAAGTTCCGCAGCACCAGGCAGCAGATCACCGACACCAGATACAGCGACACGGACACGATGAAGTCCTTTCCGGAATAGGACAGCATGTCCGTCCGGAACAGGCGGGTCCGCTTCAGCCACTCCCGGGGCCAGCGGATCTGAAAGTGCTTCAAGGTCAATTACCCCTCTCCCCTGGTTGATGACAGTATTGTATCATATATCCGCGTTAAGAAAACGCTAAAAACGCGTTAAGATGATAGATTTTTTTCGACAAAACTGTGAGGCCGCGATTTCAGGCGCTTTCCCCGGGCTTGTTCATAAGTTTTTCATTTGCATAGCCGGGGGCGGTGTGGTATACTATATAGGTATTTGTATATTCTGGTGCTTTGCACCTTTTTTATCAGCAGAAAGGAATCAAACTATGGGACTGATCCAGAAAATTTTCGGAACCTACAGCCAGCGGGAGCTGAAGTCCATTTATCCCATCGCCGACAAGATCGAGGCCTTGGAGGACGAATACCGCCAGCTCACCGACGAGCAGCTTCAGGCCAAGACCCCGGAGTTCAAGCAGCGCCTGCAGCAGGGGGAGACCCTGGACGATATCCTGCCGGAGGCCTTTGCCGCCGTCCGGGAGGCGGCGGACCGGGTGCTGGGCCTGCGGCCCTACCGGGTGCAGCTCATCGGCGGCATTGTCCTGCATCAGGGACGCATCGCCGAGATGAAAACCGGTGAAGGCAAGACCCTGGTGGCCACTCTGCCTGCCTACCTCAACGCCCTCTCCGGCAATGGCGTTCATATCGTCACCGTCAACGACTATCTGGCCAAGCGCGACAGCGAGTGGATGGGCAAGGTCCACCGCTTCATGGGCCTGACCGTGGGCCTCATTATCCACGACCTGACCAAGGAGGAGCGCCAGGCTGCCTACGCCGCCGACATCACCTACGGCACCAACAATGAGATGGGCTTTGATTACCTGCGGGACAACATGGCCATCTATAAGAACGAGCAGGTCCAGCGGGGCCACAGCTTCGCCATCGTGGACGAGGTGGACTCCATCCTCATCGATGAAGCCCGGACGCCCCTGATCATTTCCGGCATGGGGGAAAAATCCACCCAGCTGTACGACATGGCGGAGGCATTCTCCTGCCGGCTGAAAAAATATGTGGTGGCGGAGACCGATGACAAGGCCGCAGAGGACGAGAGCCTGGACGCGGACTACATTGTGGACGAAAAGGCCCGCACCGCCACCCTGACGGCCCGGGGCATTGCCAAGGCCGAGGAGTTCTTCCACCTGGAGAACCTGTCCGACCCCGAAAACAGCACCATCGCTCACCACATCAACCAGGCCATCAAGGCCCACGGCACCATGAAGCGGGACGTGGACTATGTGGTGAAGGACGGCGAGATCATCATTGTGGACGAGTTCACCGGCCGTCTGATGTTCGGCCGCCGGTACTCCGAGGGCCTGCACCAGGCCATCGAGGCCAAGGAGCACGTCTCCGTCCAGCGGGAGAGCAAGACCCTGGCTACCATCACGTTCCAGAACTACTTCCGCCTGTACAGCAAGCTCTCCGGTATGACCGGTACGGCCATGACCGAGGAGGAGGAGTTTGCCACCATCTATAAGCTGGACATTGTGGAGATCCCCACCAACCGTCCGGTGGTCCGTATCGACAACGAGGACGCCGTGTACAAAACCGAGCAGGGGAAGTACCGGGCCGTGATCCGCCAGGTAAAGGAATGCCACGAAAAGGGCCAGCCCGTCCTGGTGGGCACCGTGTCCATCGAGAAGAACGAGCTGCTGAGCCGGATGCTGACCAAGGAGGGCATCCGCCACAATCTGCTCAACGCCAAGAACCACGAGAAGGAGGCCGAGATCGTGGCCCAGGCGGGCCAGTTCGGGGCCGTTACCGTGGCCACCAACATGGCCGGCCGTGGTACCGATATCATGCTGGGCGGCAACGCCGAGTACATGGCCACCAACGACCTGCGCAAGGCCGGTTACACCGACGAGGTCATCGCCGACGCCACCGGCTATGCCGAGACCGACAACAGTGAAATTCTGGAGGCCCGGCAGATGTTCGCCGACAAGCTCCGCCAGCACAAGGAGGAGATCTCCGGCGAGGCGGACCGGGTGCGCCAGGCCGGCGGCCTGTTCATCATCGGCACCGAGCGCCATGATTCCCGCCGGATCGATAACCAGCTGCGCGGTCGTGCCGGCCGCCAGGGCGACCCCGGCGAGACCCGGTTCTACATCTCCCTGGAGGATGACCTGATGCGTCTGTTCGGCGGCGAACGGGTCCAGGCCGCCATGGAGCGCATGAAGATCGACGAGGATATGCCCATCGAGAGCAAGATGCTCACCCGCTCCATCCAGCAGGCCCAGACCACCGTGGAGTCCCGGAACTTCCAGGCCCGTAAGTCCGTGCTGGAGTATGACGATGTCATGAACAAGCAGCGCGAGATCATCTATGGCCAGCGCCGCCAGGTGCTGGAGGGTATGGACGTGAAGGACGTCATCATGAACATGATGAACACCTCCATCACCCACCTGGTGCAGAATGCCTTCTCCGGCGTCCATCACCTGGATATGACCTCCTGCCAGGAGCTGCTGCGGCAGGTGGAGGGCCTGTACTTCCCCAAGTACGCCGTCCGCTTCACCCAGGAGCAGCTGGACACCATGGACGCCCAGGCCGTCATTGATGCCTTTACCCAGGCCGCTGCCGCCTACTATCAGCAGAAGGAGGACGAATTTACTCCCCCTGTCATGCGCGAGGTGGAGCGCGTGGTGCTGCTGCGGGTGGTGGATGAATACTGGATGGAGCATATCGACGCCATGAGCGACCTGCGCCAGGGCATCCGCCTGCGGGCCTATGCCCAGACCGACCCCATCATCGCCTACAAGAAGGAGTCGCTGGAGATGTTCGAGGAGATGATCGCCGCCATCCAGGACGAGACCGTCCGGCGGCTGTACTCCGTGCGTTTGCAGAAAAACGAGGAGGTCAAGCGCCAGCGGGTGGCCAACGCCACCTCCGAGAGTGTCGGCGGCGACGGCACCGTGAAAAAGCAGCCCCGCAAGGTCAAGAAAATCGGCCGCAACGAGCCCTGCCCCTGCGGCAGCGGCAAGAAGTATAAGAACTGCTGCGGCAGAAACGCGTAAGGCGGGGCAGGCGGGCCTGGCTCTCCCTCCGGGAGAGCTGTCACCGAAGGTGACTGAGAGGGCCTGCAGGGGCTTCTGAACGGCAGGATCGACCTGTTCGCATTTTGCCCTCTCAGTCGGCTACGCCGACAGCTCCCCCAAAGGGGGAGCCAAGGGGCGGCGCTTCGGGGATTTCCCTGCCGGTCACCGGAAAATTTCTTGGTATGTCATTCCGAGGAGGCCCGCAGGGCCGACGTGGGAATCCGTATCCCTGTATATAAGGAACGGATTGCCACGTCGCTTCGCTCCTCGCAATGACACCACAAGAAGTACCCCCTGATAACGCGGGCCGCCGAGGACGTCGGCCCCTACGGACGGTTTTCCGGAAGCCAGCCCTTTTCTGTAGTCAAATATCACGGATTCGGAATGACAAGGAGTATTCTATGTCCTTTCTCACCCATACAAGCGAAAACGTGCTGTGGATGTCCAGCTCCTTGCTGGACGGCTCCGGCGTGCGCCATGGCTTTTCCACCCGGACAGGCGGCGTCAGTCCGGCCCCCTGGGATTCTCTGAACCTGGGGGTAGGCCGGGGCGACGATATGGACCGGGTCCGGGAGAATTACCGCCGCTTCTGTGCCGTGCTGGGTACGGACGAGCACCGGGCGGTGCTGAGCAAGCAGATCCACGAGGACAACGTCCGCCATGTGACGGCGGAGGACTGCGGCAAGGGTCTGTTCCGGGAGCGGGACTATACCAGCGTGGACGCCATGATCACGGACACGCCGGATATTCCCCTGGTGGTGTTCTCTGCCGACTGCGGTATCATCCTGCTGTACGACCCGGTGCGCCGGGCCGTGGGCGCGGCCCACGCCGGCTGGCGGGGCGCCGCCGCCGGCATCGTATATAAGACCGTCCGCCGGATGCAGGAGACCTTCGGCACCGACCCACGGGACCTGCGGGCTGCTATTGGCGCGGCCATCGGCCCCTGCTGCTTCGAGACGGATGCCGACGTGCCCCGGGCCCTGCGGGACGCTCTGGGCCGGGAGGCGGAGCCGTATATCACCCGCCGGGGGCAGAAGTGGCATGTGGACCTGAAGGGCGTTAACGCCCGCTGGCTGGAAAAGGCCGGGGTCACGCAGATCGACGTGTGCCCCGACTGCACCGCCTGCCGCCCGGACCTGTATTGGTCCCACCGGCGGATGGGCCAGGCCCGGGGGGCTCAGATCGCCATGATCTGCCTGTGAAAACGAGGTATTCCATGAAAAAGCGCATATTCGCGGCGCTGCTGGCCCTGTGCCTGACGGTGCTGACCGGGTGCGACTGGTCGGACAACACCGACGACATTTTCGGCACCCTGACGGATTATTACAACGTGGAGAACAAGGATAAGGACAAGGACGTGAAGCTCACATCCTTCGCCTTGCCGTATCTGAAGGGGGAGACGGCGGACCCCATCACCTGCCCCGACGGGGCCCAGCTGACCCTGGGGACTCTGCTGTACGAGGGGCTGTTTGCCCTGGACGGGCAATTTGAGGCCCAGCCCGCCCTGGCGGAATCGTATACCTACGACGCCTCCCGCTATACCTATACCATCACCCTGCGGGCCGCCTCCTTCAGCGACGGCACCAGCGTCACCGCACGGGACGTGGTGAACGCCCTGCGCCGGGCCCAGACCTCTGCCCGTTACAGCGGGCGGCTGGCGGAGGTGTCCGACATCTGGGTCAGCGGCGGAGCCGTCCGCATCAGTCTGACGACGGATAACCGCAGCTTTGTGTCCCGGCTGGATATCCCCATCGTGAAGTCCGGCACCGAGAGCAGTACCTTCCCCATCGGCACCGGCCCCTATGCCTACAGCGGTGAGGGCGGCGCCCACCTGGCGAAAAACGCCTCCTGGTGGCAGGGGAAGCCGCTGCCCCTGGACCGCATTGAGCTTACCGCCTGCAAGGACACGGACTCCGTGTCCTACGCCTTCTACGCCCGGGAGATCCAGCTGCTGTTCTGCGACCTGACCGGAGCCGACACCTCCAATGTCTACGGCAGCAGTGATTATACCGACGCCGCCACATCCATCATGCAGTACCTGTGCCTGAATACCCGCCGCGCCCCCTTTGACAATCCGGCTGTCCGCCGGGCCGTGACCCTGGGGGTGGATCGGGCGGGCTGCGTCAGCGCGTTTCTGCTGGGCCACGGCATGGCGGCCCACTTCCCCCTGTCCCCGGCCAGCGACCTGTATCCCAAGGAGCTGGAGACGGCCTATTCCCCGGACGGCTATGCCTCCGCCCTGGAGGCGGCGGGCCTGCACACCGGCAAGACCCGGAGCCTGACGCTGCTGGTGAACCAGGAGAACAGCTTCAAGGTGTCCACCGCCCAGAAGATTGCAGCGGGTCTGTCCCAGTATGACCTGCAGGTGACGGTGCAGGCTCTGCCCAACGAGGAGTATCTCCAGGCCCTGCAAAACGGCGATTTTGACTTGTGCTTCTGTGAGGTGAAGCTCACCGCCGACTGGGATCTGCGCCCCCTGCTGCAAAGCTATGCGTCCCTGAACTTCGGCGGCTATGCCGACCCGGAGACGGACCAGCTGCTGGCGGGCCTGTGCGCGGCGGAGCCTGCCGGGCGTGCCGCCGCCATGACGGCCCTGTGCAAAAAACTGGCGGACCAGGCCCCCATCGTCCCCGTGTGCTTCAAGAGCTATTCCGTTCTGCTGCCGGCCGGCGCGGCGCTGCAGCCCATTACCCCCACCGCCGCCAATCCCTTTTGCGGTATATCCGATTGGAAACTAAATATGAAATGAACCCCCTGAAAGAAGGAACACCTATGAAACAAATCCGCGCCCTGGAGGTGCTGCTGCGGCAGCATGGGCTGCTGGCGGCCCCGGCAGACCGGGACGCCGCCGTCACCGGCATCTGCAACGATTCCCGTCAGGCCAGGCCCGGCGACCTGTTTATCTGCAAGGGCTATGGCTTCAAGCCGGAATACCTGGAAATGGCCCGGAGCCGGGGGGCCGTGTGCGCCCTGGCGGAGACAGACTTTCCCGGGGTGGATATCCCCTGTGTCCGGGTGTCGGATGTGCGCAAGGCGCAGAGCCTGGCGGCCCGCTGGTTCTACGACGAGCCCTCCGACAGCCTGACCCTTATCGGCGTCACCGGCACCAAGGGCAAGACCACCACCTCCTATATGATCCAGGCCATTACCAACGCCCTGGCAGGCCGTCCCACGGGCCTCAGCTCCTCCGCCGGGCGGTATTGCGGCGGTCCGGATGTGGACATACACCTGACCACGCCGGAGTCTCTGGATTTGCAATGGCTGTTTGCCCAGGCCCGGGACCATGGCCTGCCGTATATGACCGCCGAGGTATCCAGTCAGGCGTACCAGGTGGAGCGGGTCTATGGCGAGCATTTCGATATCGGCGTGTTCCTGAATTTCAGTGAGGACCACATCTCCCCCAAGGAGCATGCCTCTATGGAGGAATATCTCCAGTGCAAGCTGCATCTGCTGGAAAACAGCAGCCGGGCGGTGATCTGCCGGGAGACGGCGCAGTTTGACCGGGTGTACGACACTGCCCGCCGCTGCTGCCGGGAGACGCTGCTGGTGGGCATGGACCGGGACGACTGCGACCTGACCGTCCGCCAGGTGGAGAAGCTGGAGCACGGCTTCCGGTTCGCCGTTCAGGAGCGGGGAAGCCAGACACTGCACCACTACCATCTGGCCATGGACGGGGATTTCAATATCGAAAACGCCCTGGCTGCCATCGGCGTGGGCCGCCTGCTGGGGGCCGGTCATGACCGGATGGCCGCAGCCCTGGACAGCCTGGTGGTTCCGGGCCGCATGAACCGGTACGAGGGCGGCGGCGTCCACGTGCTGGTGGACTGCATGCACAACCGGGCCAGCTCCCAGGCCCTGCTGACGGACCTGAAGCGGGACTATCCCGGCGCGCCCATCACCGTGGTCACCGGCATCGCCGGGGGCCGCTCGCCCCAGCGGATCCAGGGCATGGGCGAGATGTGCGGCAAATATGCTGACCGCATTTTCTTTACCACGGACAATCCGGATTTTGACGACCCCGGCGACATTGCCAGCCGCTTGGCCCACGCCGCCGCCCAGGGCGGCCCCGCCCGGGTCACCATTCAGCTGGACCGCACCCGGGCCGTGGAGCAGGCCATTCTGGAGGCCCCGGCAGGCGCCGTCATCGTCCTGGCCGGAAAGGGCAACGATGCCATCCAGCGGGTCCGGGGGGGATATGTCCATTACGACTCCGACCCGGTGGTGGCCAAACGCGCCCTGGCCCTGCGGGAAAAGAAGCAGTAAATCAAAACCTCCGGCTGAGCCGGAGGTTTTGATTCAGCATGTCAAAGAACCCCTGCTTTCGCCGCATGAAAACAGGGGTTCCTTGACATGCTGAAAAGCTCCCGATTTCTTACGAAACCGGGAGCTTTTTGGTGGAGACTGCTGGACTCGAACCAGTGACCTCCTGCGTGTGAAGATACGATGAGCGCCGGAAAGCGTTGTGCTGCAACGCTTTCCGGCGCTTTTGCATACTTTCGGCTCGGTGGGCGATCCACTGTGTCCGCCCTATGTTGCCCAGTCGTTTCCGCGTTTGGGTCACGGTTTGGGTCAAGCCCCGCGACGGCGCAGAAATGACCACGCTGTAATTAAAGAATAGGCGTGCCGCCTGTCAACTCCCTTCAAAATAGTCAAATCCTGTGGTCGCGCACCCATTGGAGAAGCGCGTCATAGTCCATTGTGCCGGAGGCGACGGATAATCCGGCCTCCACAACCTCCTCGTTGGTACACTCCATGTGTATCCCGTTCACTTCCAGAAACGTCAGCATAACGTACATGCCGATGCGCTTGTTGCCGTCCACAAAAGCGTGGTTGGAGATGAGCGTATAGCCGAGCCGTGCGCCCTTTTCCTCCTTGGTAGGATAGAACTCCTGCCCGTCAAAGCCGGCAAAGGCGTTCTCCAATGCGGAATCCAACAGGGCTTCATCCCGGAGACCGATACTGCCGCCTGTTTCCTGGGCGATGAGCTTGTGGAGCAGCAACACCTTATCTTTCGAAAACCTGATCATTTCGCAAGCTCCATAAATGCGGGCTTGTACTTTTTCAGGATGCGCGCCGCCACAACGTCGATCTTCTCATCATCGGTCATATCGATCATGGGGGACACATCCAGATCCACCAGCATATATTTGGGCTTATTGTTCTTGAAAATCACCGCCTGCCCGTTTTTCTCGGCAATGCGCGTTACCCGCGAGAAGTTCTGATTCGCTTCGGTGACCGAAACGATCGTCTTTGTATCAATGGTCATCGTGAACACCTCCTATGCTTATTATACCCGTATATAGGTAAAAATCAACCTATAATTTACACATTATTTGGCGTTCGTAACCAACCGCAGGATGTAGGCTATTCCTTTGCCGTGCCTTGTTTTTCCAGTGCGTCCATGATCTTGTGATACACCACTTGGTTGGGGTAATAGCGGTAGTCGGCAAAGACGGAGATGCCGGTGCCGTTGAAATACTCCAAAATCGCTGCGGCGCAGGCGGCGCTGCGGCTCTGCCCGTACTCGCACTGGCAAAGGATATCCAGCCCGCCCGCCCTTGCCTGACAGATAAACGCCGCCAGTGCGTCCGCCTCCGGCATATAGGTGTCGTAGTCCAGCCCCACATCCGGCAGAGCTGTCAGATCCAGATCGTGAACGACCACGGTGAACACCCGCGCCGCTTTGCCGGCGTAGTCCAGCGGGGGCATCGGGGCAGGCTTGCCGACGGAGGGCGGGTCGCAGAAGGAGATCACCGCCGTGCGGGAGAGCGTGTCGGTACGCAGCAGTTCCTCGGCGGCTTTGCGGGAACAGATGGTCACGTTCATAGATATACCTCCAGTTTTGTATAGTTCGCGGTATGCCCGCAGGGACATACCGTTGCAGGGAGACTCCTCATCCTCCGTCTGCAGCTCGATGTCATACTCCCAGCCGCAATGCTCACAGATCCAGTACATATCCAGCGTGGGATAGCCGCAGACGGGGCAGGTGGCGATGCGGAACATACCGGAGCGGTACTCTGGCGTGTTCTTCAAATCCTGTTCATTATGCATGAGGTCCCTCCCAACTGATGCAGTTCAGACAGCCGCCCTGTCGGGCGATCTCCCGGATGTTGACGGGCACGATCTCTTTGCTGAAAAGCTGCCGTGCGAAAGCCTCAGCCTCGGCATCCTGCTCAATGCCAAACACCGGCAGGAAAACCACCCGTTCCGTCTCCAAATAGTTCAGGTAGCAGCCGACGGCGCTGACCCCACCGGCCGGGACAAAGGGAAAATCCACCGCGTCCAGGCCGCAGTCCTGCACCGCTCGCTTCACCTGCTGCTCAAAGCCGCAGGATGACAGCGGGCGATTGCACAGCACGGTGCGGTCGTCGAGAAATCGCGCCATGCCGTCGGCGTGGCCGGTCATGTCGCTTTTCAGAGAGGGAATGATCAAAACCTCCGCCTCCAGCAGCTCCGACAGCTCACGCACCAGCGCGGCAGACGGATACTCCGGGTTTTCGGAAAAGACGCGGTCGCTGATCAGGACGCGCGCCCCGGACGGCGAGAACACCACGTTCCCGCCGTCGAGGTTGATATTGCTGTATGTAACCGGCAGGCCAAGCTGCGGAGCAAGATCCTTACGAAAATCGGTCCTCAGATCAGGATCTTTTTTCAGATAGGACGGCTCATAGCGGAAGGATACCAGCTTTCCGGAGCCTGTCCGCACCGGCATGAAGTCCCGCACCCAAACGTCCCGTGTGCCATCCAGCAGCGCATAGGGGACATCGTGCGCCGCCAGCGCCGTGAACAGCGTCTCTGCGTCGGTTGGATAAAGCACAGGGAGGAGAGTGGAAAAACAGATCATTCAAACAGACCTTTCCAATACTCGCCGACTAATTTACGGCTGATAGCTGCTTTTTGCTCCTCTGTGCTGATTTGGTCGTCCGAATAAACGGCGTCGATATATGCCTTTAATAGTTCCGTTTTTTGCGGCAAGGATTTCTTCTCCCCGGAATCTGTCACAAAACGCTGGTTGATATCCCTCACAATAGCTAGATCTGCATCCTTGTACGCACTGGACATGATGCCGATGCGTTTCGTGCAAACCATTACCTCTGCGGGATTTTGCTCCTTTACAAGAACATTCTTGGCGGTTCCCCGCAATTCATGTGGGATCATACTGCTCAGTTGTGCCTGCGATTTGAAGATGCCATTGACCAGTGTGTATTTCAACAGATAGGAAAGATAGTAATTGCCGCACGACAGGCAAATATCTACACCGCTGCGCTGGTCATCCGTTTTGTGGTGAAAATAGAGAGCACCGTACTGATTCTTCTGACATTCGTTACCGTGAACAGCTTCGTCAACAAATCCGGTGTTCGTATCAGAATAGTATGCTTCGACCCATAGCGGCTTGATTGTGATATCACCGATTTTGATCACATACTCCGTCAGCAGTTTTTTACCAATTTCCTGCAGAAAATTCACTTGTGCATCCTTGTCGTGTGTACTTGTCAACTGGTTAATCAAGTTTTCCATCGTTCATTCTCCTTCTCATCATATTATTTTGCGTGCCATTGCCTGTACGTCCATTATAAGCGCCGTTGTCGAAAAATGCAAGTTCACCAATTTCTTGGAACTTTTTTCACCAATTCAGCCGCTGGTTGCGCCAGCGGATGCGCTCCGCCGCGTAGCGGCGATACCATCTTGCAGCCTCCTTGTAATGCTTGTCCGCCTCGTAGATCTGTGCCAGCCGCGACATGGCGGCATCGCTGCCAGCCTCGGCGGCCCGCTGATACCAGCGGATGCCCTCTGCCTGGTCACACGCCACATCCTGCCCGTAATAGTATCGATGCCCCAGATGCAGCATCCCGATGGCGTCGCCGCCCACCGCCGCCTCGTAGTCAGCCATAAAGCTATCCTCCCGCTCCTGTGCGTCCAGCAGCGCGTCCATCGCCGCCGCGTAGGACTCGCACTCGAAGTACAGCCGAAGCCGGGCATTCTCCGCCTCACCCACAGGGTCAAAAGCGCTCATTACATCGGAAGTCACGTTGTTCTCCGCCCGCTTATACCAGCGGATAGCCTGCGGGTAGTTGCGCTTTGTACCGCAGCCGTGCTCACAGCACCATCCGGCGGCGAACTGCGCCTCGGTAAAGTTGTGGGATCCTGAGCGCTTGAATAGATCGAATGCCTTTGCCATAGCGTCGGGCGTGCCGCTGCGGATATGTGCCAACGCCTGCGCGAACTGTGCGTCCGCCGCCCGTCGCCGTCCGGCGATCTCCCACATCTCCGCGTACACACGGAGGGCGGGTGAAAAAGTAACATCCATGGTCATTTCCTCCTGCAATGTGATTTGCGGTCAGTGTAGCACCTTTTTTAATAAGACCTAAATATTTATATTATTTTCGGCGGTTTGGGGGTAGAAATCGGCCTCCACCGCCCATTTTTTCGTGTGCAGGCAGCAAAAACCGCCGCATTTCATGGGCATAACGCTGTAAATGCGGAGATTTTAAATGCACCAAATTGTGCGTCTATACGAAATTTTGCAGAAAACCGCCTTTGGGCCTATGTATGCTTACTACAATCTCAAAAGCGCTTTTTGGCCACTTCTGCAAATAAAGCGTTTGTGATAAACCGTCCTGTCCGCTTTTCACCACTACTACGGTCTGGTGTGGGCGATTTGGCAAAGCCGGACACAAAAAATTGGACAAGACTTTCGCCTTGCCCAATCTGCACAAGCAATCTACTCATCTTTATTCAATCTTAATACGTCGCAAATATCCCTTATCCGCTCTTAAAATCTCCGGCTGTATAATATAGCCATCACAGAAATAAGGAGCTGCCTTTATGCCGGAAGAGATCATTCGTCGAAAGCGCCGCCTTTCGTCTCTTCAAATTATCATATTAGGTTTTGCCGGGGTCATTCTGCTCGGGCGCTGCTGCTTAACTCTGCCCATTTCCGATAGCTATTAAGGCCGGTTTGTGGTATGTGTATTGGCTACCAAGAAAAGGAGTTGATACCATGCCGAAGAAACGAGCCAACGGGGAAGGCAGCATCCGCAAGCGGAAAGACGGCCGCTGGGAGGGCCGCTACACCGCAGGCTGCGATCCCACCACCGGCAAGCCCATCCACAAGAGCGTCCTCGCTAAAACCCAATCCGAAGCCAAGGAAAAGCTCAAGCAGGCCATCGCGGAGGCTGAAAAGCTGGACATGAGCCGTGCAAAATCCTACACGCTGGGCGCGTGGATCAAGCTGTGGTATGAGGTCTACGCCGAGCCGCGCCTGCGGGAGAAAACCAAGGACTACTACCTCAACTACATTGACAACCACATCATTCCCGAGCTGGGCAACACGCCGCTGGAAAAGCTGACCACCATCCAGATCCAGAAGTTCTACAACGACCTGCAAAAATTCGGCCGCATCCAACGATATACCCACATCAAGCTGAAGGATAATGGTCTCAGCACCCGCGTGGTACGGGGCATCCACATGCTGCTGAACAACTGCCTGGAGCAGGCGGTGGCGGAGCGGCTGATCCTCGCCAACCCTGCCAAGGGCTGCCGCCTGCCAAAGCTGGAAAAGCGGGAGATGAAGATACTGCCGGAGGACAAGATCGGCCCGTACCTGGCCGAAGCAGAACGGCGCGGACTTTACCCTCAGCACCTACACTCACGCCACGGAGGGGATGAAGCGTTCCGCCGCCGACACCATCGGCAGCGTCATCAGCCAGACCATGTAGCCCACAAAAATAGTCGGAGAGGGACGGATGATGCCATCCGCCCCTCTCCGGTGCTTTCCTGATCTCTCGGCTTTTGGGTCAGCGTTTGGGTCACGCAAAAAAAGCAAGTGCAATACATAATTATATAACCCCATAAACAAAAAAAGTTCCTGATTTCTTACAAAATTAGGAACTTTTTGGTGGAGACTGCTGGACTCGAACCAGTGACCTCCTGCGTGTGAAGCAGGCGCTCTAACCAGCTGAGCTAAGCCTCCATTTATTCGGCAACCCCTTACGGATTGCCGAAGTGGTGACCCGTACGGGACTCGAACCCATGTTACAGCCGTGAAAGGGCCGTGTCTTAACCACTTGACCAACGGGCCGTCTTTTTGCTGAGGGGGGTGACTGGTGAGACGCTGTCGGCGTCTCACCAGTCGATGGTAGCGGCGACTGGATTCGAACCGGTGACACTGCGGGTATGAACCGCATGCTCTAGCCAACTGAGCTACGCCGCCATGTCGTCTCCCCGACAGGCAAGACTTAATATACCACAGACACCGCGGGGTTGTCAACACCTTTTTTCAAAAATTTGCCGATAAATCCCGTCCTCCGGCGGAAAAAAGCAGAGCAGCCGAAGCTGCTCTGCTTGCGGGTGTGAAAATTATCCCCACAGGGCGGACAGCATGGGAATGACCTGTTTTTTCCGGCTCATAACGCCGGGGAGGAACAGGGCGTTGTCCTTGGGCTCGGCGGAGAAGGCGTTGCGGATGGCCTCGTCGCTGCCCACATACAGCAGCTGCGTGCCCTCCAGCAGCACGTCGGTGAGCATAAGGATCACCATATTGTAGTGGTGCTCCTCCTGGAGGCGGCGCATCACATCCAGAAACTCACCCTTGCGCTTCAGCATGTCCACGGAGTCCAGGCAGGTGACCTGGCCCACGCCCAGGTTCTGTTCACCGATGTGGAACTCCTTGAAGTCGCTGTTTACCAGCTCCTCCACGGATTTGCCACTGGCGGGAGAGAACAGCTGACGGCCCAGCTCCTTTATGTTGACGCCGCCGATGCGGGCCATGCGCTCGGCCATGGCAATATCCCGCTTGGTGCAGGTGGGAGACTTGAACATAACGGTGTCGGCCAGGATGGCTGCCGCCAGCAGACCGGCCATGTTGGCCGACGGCATGACGCCGTGCTCCTGATACATGCCGGCGATGATGGTGGCGGTGCTGCCCACGGGCTCGTTGCGGACCCGGATGGGCTGGCTGGTCTGGATATCCGCCAGGCGGTGGTGGTCGATAATCTCCAGAATGTCCGCCTGATCCAGGCCGGGAACGGCCTGGGCCCGCTCGTTGTGGTCCACCAGCACCACGCGCTTGCGCCGGGGACGCAGCAGGTGATACCGGGACAGGGTGCCTACGACTTTTTCATTCTCGTCCAGCACCGGGTAGCAGCGGTAGCGGCTCTTCAGCACCACCTCGCGGACGTCGTCGATATAATCCGTCAGATGGAAGCACACGATCTTTTCATTGTGGCAGGGCCGGGAGATGGGACTGGCCTGATAGATCAGGCGGGATACCCGGCTGGCCTCATAGGGAGTGGTGATGACGCAGGTACGCCCGGCGTTTTCCAGCAGATCCGGGTCCACCTCCGTCTGGCACAGGATCAGGCAGCTGACGCCGATATCCAGGGCCCGGCGGATCATATCCGGCTGGTTGCCGCAGATGACGATGTTGTCCGGATCGTTAAACAGCAGGTTCTCGCAGCTCTGGGGCAGAGCGATGACCACATTGCCGGACACGGTGTCGATCAGATCGCCGCTGTCGTTGAGCAGACGGCCCTCGATGACACTGAGCAGGTTGAACAGGGGCACCGCCTCTACCCGGGGGTTGGCGATGGTGGTCATGCTGTAGGTGGCGATGTCGCCGGCGGACAGAGTACCGTACAGGGTGCCGTCCTCGTTGATAACGGGGATGGCGGAGATACGCTGCTCCCGCATGATGTGCCACGCCCGGTCCATGGTGACGGTGGCGTTCAGAGCCGGGGGGGTATCGTAGTCCAGGTCCTCCACCTGGGTGCGGACGTTCTGCACCGTCCGGGGCGGCTGGAAGCCGAAGCGGTCCAGCATCCGCTGGGTCTGGTCGCTGATGTGGTCCATGTGGGCAGCCACATAGTTCCGGTCGCCCAAGGCGTTGCGCAGGGCTGCGTAGGCCATGGCGGACACGATGGAATCGGTATCGGGGTTGTGGTGGCCGATGACGTAGATCTCGTTCATAGGATTCAACTCCTTTCGGATGATTCCATTATAAAACGGCCCCAATTTGTTTGTCAATGCGGTGTTGTACCTAAATTTGCCGAAAATAGAGCACTTTAACTGTTTATTTATCCGTGGAGCAGCATTTCCCCGGCGGAGCCTTATGTTTCACTGGGGGAAACCGGTTATCCTTTACAGCAGGCCGCAACCGCCGCCTCCAGGGCGGCGACCAGCTGCGCCAGGGGCAGGGAGGGGCGATCGGTGCCCGCCGTCTGCTCCGGGATGCAGGGCACATGGATGAATCCCGCCCGGAGTCCCGGACCTGCATGGTGCAGTACGCAGTACAGCAGGTGGTTGCACACATATGTCCCCGCGCTGTTGGACAGCTCCGACGGCACCCCGGCCTCCCGGATGGCCAGGACCATGTCCTTCACCGGTACCGTGGCGAAATACGCCGCCGGTCCGCCGGGGACGATGGGCGCATCTACCGGCTGCTGCCCGGCGTTGTCCGGGATCCGGGCGTCGTCCACGTTGATGGCCACCCGCTCCGGGGTCACGGCGCTGCGGCCTGCCGCCTGGCCCACGCACAGCACCACATCCGGCCGGAATGCGTCCATAGCCGCCGTCACCACCCGGGACGACTCGCCGAACACCGTGGGCACCTCCAGCACGCGGACCTCCGCCTCCGGGCACCGCACCCGCTTCACTGCCTCCAGGGCCGGATTCACGGTTTCCCCGCCGAAGGGGGTAAAGCCCGTCAAAAGTACCCGGGGTTTCCGATTATTCTCCATGAAATCACTCCAAACTGTAATTTATCGACATTATTATACAATATGTATTTGCGTTTGGCAAGAAAAACCGGCCTTGACAACCGACGGCGGCCATCATAAAATAGAGGTGAGTTCCTGACGTCAAAATTGCGATTGCGACGGAAGCTACGCCACAGATGACACCGCCCGGGGAAAGCGTCCCCGGGTGCTGGGGCCGTGCCGCAGGGCGCGGCTCTTTTGTTTTCGGAGGGAGGTGACGGAATATGGAAACAAGAGTGGCATTGATCGGCATCATCGTGGAGCAGGAATCCTCGGCGGCGGCGCTGAACGCGCTGCTGCACGAATACGGCGGCTATATCATCGGGCGCATGGGCCTGCCGTACCGGGAGCGGGGCGTAAACATCATCTCTGTGGTGCTGGACGCACCCCAGGATAAGATCGCGGCCCTGTCCGGCAAGATCGGACGCCTGCCCGGCGTCAGCGCCAAGACCCAATATTCCAACGTCATTTCACAGGAAGGAGAACCGACATGAAAAAATTTGTATCCCTGCTGCTGGCGGTGCTGATGACCGCCGCGCTGTTTACCGGCTGCGCCAAGCAGCCCCAGGCCCCCGACCAGCCCCGGGAGGAAGCCGTCACCATTCGGGTGGGCGGACTGAAGGGCCCCACGTCCATGGGCCTGGTGAAGCTGCTGGACGACGCGGAAAACCAGAAAACCGCCAACGCCATCGACTTCCGGATGGCTGCCAGCGCCAACGAGCTGAATCCCCTGTTCCTGAAGGGGGAGCTGGACATCATGGCCGTGCCCGCCAACCTGGGCTCCGTGCTGTATAACAAGACCGAGGGACAGGTGAAGATGCTGGCCGTCAGCACCCTGGGCGTGCTGTATATCGTGGAAAAGGGCGGCGAGACTGTCACCGATATCAAGAGCCTGGCCGGCAAGACCATTTACGCCACCGGCAAGGGCGCGACTCCCGAGTATGCTCTGACGTACCTGCTGGCCCAGAACGGCCTGGAGCTGGGCCGGGACGTCAACGTAGAGTGGAAGAGCGAGCCCACGGAGATCGTGGCCCAGATGGCCGCCATGGACAACGCCGTGGCCATGCTGCCCCAGCCCTTTGTGGTGGTGGCCCGGAGTCAGGTGGATGGTCTGCGGGTGGCCCTGGACCTGACCAAGGAGTGGAACGCCCTGGGCGGCGGCAGCCAGCTGATCACCGCGGTGCTGCTGGTGCGCAGCGAATTCCTGGAGCAGCATCCCCAGGCGGTGGAGAAGCTCCTGGATGAATACACCCAGTCTGTGGACTTCCTGAACGATCAGCCCGCCGAGGCCTCCGTCCTGGTGGAGAAATACGGCATTGTCAAGGCCGCCGTGGCCGAAAAGGCCATTCCCGACTGCAACATCGTCTGCATCACCGGCGACAATATGAAGACCATGGCCAGCGGCTATCTGCAGGTGCTGTATGACCAGAACCCTGAGTCCGTGGGCGGCAAGCTCCCCGGGGACGACTTCTACTGGATGGGAAGATAAATGCAGCGGAGGACGCTATGAAGCACGCGAGCCTGCAAAAGTGCATAGCGGTGGCCCTGGCCCTGGCGGTCTGGCAGGGGGCGGCCATGGCGGTGGGCATGGACCTGCTGCTGCCGTCCCCCTGGCAGGTGGCCCAGCGGCTGTGGACGGTCTGGCAGGAGCCGGACTTTTTCCCTACGGTGGCCTTCAGCCTGCTGCGCATCAGCGGCGGCTTCGGCCTGGGCCTGGTTCTGGGGGTGCTGCTGGCGGTGGCGGCGGGACGGCTGCGAGTGCTGGAGATACTGCTGTGGCCCTATGTCACGGTGATCAAGTCCGTACCGGTGGCGTCATTCATCATCATCTGTCTGATCTGGCTGAATACCAGCCAGCTGGCGGTGTTTATCTCGTTTCTCATGGTGTTTCCGGCGATCTACTCCAACACGCTCCAGGGCATCCGCAGCGCCGACCCGGCGCTGCGGGAGATGGCCCGGCTGTACCGGGTGCCCTTTTCCCGGCGGCTGGGGTATATCTACGTTCCCCAGGTGAAGCCGTTTCTCCTGTCCGGGTGCAGCGTGGCCCTGGGCATGTCGTGGAAGTCCGGCGTGGCCGCTGAGGTCATCGGTGTGGTGGGCGGTTCCATCGGCGAGCGGCTGTATGAGTCCAAGGTGTATTTCCAGACGGCGGATTTGCTGGCCTGGACGGTGGTGATCGTGGTATGCAGCGTGGGCTTTGAAAAGCTGGTGCTGTGGCTGCTGCGGCGGTGCTTCGCCGCATGGGAGGGACGGTAATGGACCTGGTAATTGCGCATGTATCCAAGGATTACGGCCGCGGCCCGGTGCTGCGGGACGTGAGCCTGACGGTGCGTCAGGGGGAGACGGTGTGTCTGATGGGCCCCTCGGGCCTGGGCAAGACCACCCTGCTGCGGTGCATCGCCGGGCTGGAAACGCCTGACGCCGGAGCCGTCACCGGGGTCCCCCGGCGGCTGGGCTATGTGTTCCAGGAGGACCGGCTGTGCGACAACTTCTCCGCCGTGGCCAACATTCGGCTGGTTACCGGCCGGACCTTGCCGGAGAAAGCGATTTTACAGCATCTGGAGGAGCTGGGCCTGTCCGACAGCGTCCGCCTGCCGGTGTCGCAGCTGTCCGGCGGAATGCGCCGCCGGGTGGCCATCGCCCGGGCGGTGTGCTGCGGGCCGGAGCTTCTGCTGCTGGACGAGGCCTTCAAGGGACTGGATGAGCAGTGCCGCCGGGACACCGCAGCCTATATCCGCCGCCACACGGCGGGGGCCTCCGTCCTGTGTGTGACCCACGACCCGGAGGAGGCCACGCTGTTGGGCGGGCGCTGCATAGACCTGGCAGCGCTCCAGCGGCGAGACTGAACCGAAAAAATGTTTCTCATTCGGAAACTTTCCGTTGACTTCCTACCAAATGTTTGGTACAATTCAGGCAGAAACACAAGGAGGTGCACGGAATGGGTTCCTTTTCCTACCATGTGGGCCAGCGGATCAAAAAATACCGCAAAAGCCGGGGCTATACCATCGAGCAGTTCTCGGCCATGATCAACAAAAGCAAGGCCACGGTGTCCAAGTATGAAAACGGCACCATTACCATCGACGTGGAGACGCTGTATGACATTGCCCGGGCTCTGGATATCGATCTGAAATGCTTCATCGATTACCAGCCCCCGGTGTTCCACGCTCAGTCCGTGCTGCCCAAGAACTTCTACTTCAATCAGCCCCGGGCGTATATGTACTATTACGACGGCCGGGTGCGGCAGCTGGTGCGGTCGCTGCTGTGCTTCTCCCCTGCCGCCTCTGGCGACGGCATCGATGTGATGCTGTATCTGGGGGTGGACGACTTCCGGGAGCCGGACCGGTGCCAGCATCTGTTCACCGGCGAGATGAAGCCCTACGATACCATTACTCACATGGTGCTTACCAACCAGATCAACGAGGCGGAGAAAATGTACATCTGCATGCTCAACCCCATGCACAACCGTACTCCCGCCGTGGGCCTGCTGTCCGGCATCGGCAGCACCCCGTTCTTTGCTCCCATCGCCCTGAAAACCCTGATCTCCAAGGAGCCGCTGGAGGAAAACGACCGGTTGCTCTCCAGCATCAAGCTGGACAAGGACGACTATCACCTGCTGAAGTATTACAACATGCTGGTGGTAAACCGTCCCGCTTCCCTGTTTTTGCAGTGAATCAAAAAATGTCAAGCCCCGGGGTTAACCCCGGGGCTTGATGCATACGCTCTGTCAAAAAGATTTTTTTGACAAGCTGAAGCCCCGGGGGTAGCCCCGGGGCTTGATGCTTACAGATGGTTCACATAGCTGTCGTTGACGGAGACGGTGCGGCCGATCTCGGAGGACTTGATGCTGCCGAAGATGGCCCGCATGGTGGACAGGGCTTCTCTGCCGGACACTTCGGGCTCCCGGTTCTGCTCCAGGGCGGCCACAAACTCGTCGATGACACCGGAATTGGTCTCCGGCGGAATGTTGTAGGTGGTGCTGGTGCCGTCCAGGTTCCGGACTTCGATGGGAGCGGCAGGATTGTTGTTGTTATAGATGAGCATGATGCCCTTGGTGCCGTACAGGCAGGTGGACTGGCACTCGTGGCCGTACACCGTCCAGCTGGCGGCCAGGGTGCCCACCGCACCGCCGCTCATGCGCAGGATGCACAGGGCGTTGTCGTCCACGGTGATGGGCGCGCCGGTGGCGGTGTGCTTGTTCAGGGTCATGACCTTGGCAGTGGTCTCGATGACCTTCTGACCGGTAAGGTATTGCAGCAGGTCCACCTTGTGGATGCCCAGATCCGACAGAGCGCCCATGGCGGCCTTCTGCTTGTCGAAGAACCAGGTGCTCCCGGCCTCCATGGACCAGTTCTCCGGGCCGGCGTTGCCCATGGTGGCCCGGAAGGTGATGATGTCGCCGATAATGCCGCCGTCCAGCAGCTCCTTGGCCTTGCGGTGCACCGGGTCAAAGCGCATGTTGTGGCCGATCATCAGGTGCTTGCCGTTGCGCTCGGCGGCGGCCACCATGGACTCGCACTCTGCCAGGGTCACGGCCATGGGCTTTTCGCACAGAACGTGCTTCCCGGCATACAGGGCGTAGGTGGTGATCTCCGCATGGCTGCGGTTTTCCACGCAGATGGACACGGCGTCGATGCTGGGGTCGTTGAGCAGGTCAAAATAGGATTCGTAGACCTTGCCGCCGTATTGGGCGGCCATCTCCTGGGCCCGCTGGGTGTTCAAATCGTAGTAGCCCGCCAGCTCCACATGGGGGTTGGCGGCATATTCCGGCAGATGGCGCACCTGCGCGATCTTGCCGCAGCCGATGATACCGATCCTGATCATAATGATTCCTCCTATTCCGTGATAAGCCGGGACGTGCCCGGCGGGTGTTCAAGGCCATTATAGCAAATTTTTTCACAATATGGAATCCTTTTTTGCGCCCCGACGGGGATTTTTTTCCGAAAATCCCGCGCGGGACCAGATACGGCTTGCAATCCGGGGGAAAAGGCGGTAAACTGTTACTGCTTCGCAAGAAGGGAGGAGAAAACATGGTATCTATTGTAGAGGTGACCACCAAGGCGCAGCTGCGCCGGTTTGTGGAATACCCCATAGAGCTATACAAGGATGTGCCCCAGTACATCCCCGGCACCTATGACGACGACCTGCAGGACTGGGACAGGAAAAAGAACCCCGCCTTTGAATATTGCCAGGCCCGGTGCTGGCTGGCTATGCGGGATGGGGAGATCGTGGGCCGCATCGGTGCGATCCTGAGCCGCAAGGCCAACGAAAAGTGGCACACCAACCGCCTGCGGTTTACCCAGGTGGACTTTATCGACGACTACCAGGTGTCCAAGGCCCTGTTCGACACGGTGGAGGACTGGGCCCGGCAGCTGGGCTGCACCCAGGTTCACGGTCCCCTGGGCTTCACGGATATGGACCGGGAGGGCATGCTGGTGGAGGGCTTTGACCGCCGCAGCTGCTTCTTTACCTATTATAATCACCCCTATTATAAGGATCATCTGGCGGCTCTGGGCTATGAGAAGGACGTGGACTGGATCGAGGAGCTCATCACTGCGCCCACCGATGAGAAGGTCATCCAGCGCTGGGAGAAGCTCAGCAATTATGTGCTCAAGCGCCAGAAGCTGCACATCCACAAGGTGAGGACCCGGCTGGACTATCCGCCTTTGATCCGCAAGGTGTTCCAACTGGTAAACATCGCCTATTCCCCGCTTTATGGCACGGTGGAGCTGTCCGAGGCCCAGATCAAGCGCTACGCCGGGAAGTTTGCCCCCCTCGTCAACCCCCATCTTACCTGCTTCGTCATGAACGAGGAGGAGGAGCTGGTGGCCTTCGGAGTGGCGGCGCCCAGCATTGCCGAGGCCCTGCGAAAGAACCGGGGCCGGATCTTCCCCACCGGCTGGGTAGACCTGCTGAAGGCCTTCCGGAAAAACGACACCGTGGATCTGCTGCTGATCGCCGTGCGGCCGGACCTGCAGAGCAAGGGTGTCAACGCCGTGGTCATCAGCCAGGTCATGCGGGGTGCTTATGAGATGGGCGTCCGCTGGGCTGAGACAGGCCCCATGCTGGAGATGAATCAGAAGGTCCAGACCCAGTGGCAGGATTTCCCCCTGGAGCAGCATAAGCGCCGCCGGTGCTTCATCAAGGATCTGGTCCCTGCGGGGCAGGAGGTCCGGCAGCCGGACTTGGCCCGGGTGTAAACGGAACGGTGGAGGGAGAGCATATGTATCGTATCGGAATCGATCTGGGCGGCACAAACATTGCCGTGGGCGTGGTGGACGACGGCCACGCCATCGTATCCCGGGTCAGTGTTCCTACCATGGCCAGCCGCCCGGCGGCGGAGGTGGTGCGGGACATGGGCGGCGCCGTGGAGCAGGTCCTGGCCCGGGCCGGGGCGTCCGTTGCCGACTGCCGCAGCATAGGCGTCGGTTCACCGGGCACCTGCAACTCTGCCGACGGCGTGGTGGAGCGGGCGTATAACCTGGGATGGGACCACGTCCCTGTGTGCCGGATGCTGGAGCAGCGCTTTGGCATTCCCTGCCGTCTCAGCAACGACGCCAACTGTGCCGCTCTGGCCGAACAGGTAGCGGGTGCGGCGGTGGGCCACGACAACGTGGTGCTCGTTACCCTGGGCACCGGCGTTGGCGGCGGCATCATCATCGGCGGCAGGATCTATGACGGGATGCGGGGAGCCGGGGCCGAGCTGGGCCACACCCTGCTGGTCATGGACGGCGAGCCCTGTACCTGCGGCCGCCGGGGCTGTTGGGAGGCATATTCCTCCGCTACGGCCCTGATCCGTCAGGCCTGTCAGGCGGCGGCCCGGCATCCGGATTCTCTGCTGGCCCGGCTGGCGGACGTCAACGGGAAGGCGGTGTTCGACGCAGCGGACCGGGGCGACGAGACTGCCCGGGCGGTGGTGGACCGCTACTGCGAGTATCTGGGGGCGGGCCTGGTGAACATCGTCAACGCCCTGGCTCCGGAGGTCATTCTCATCGGCGGCGGCATCAGCCGCCAGGGAGAGCGTCTGCTGGCTCCGGTGCGCCGGTATGTGGAGCGCAACTGCTTCGGCGGCAAAGACGGGGCCGTTCCCGTTATCGCCCCGGCGAAGCTGGGCAACGAGGCCGGTATCATCGGCGCAGCCGCGCTGTGAGCAGGAAGGCATATTCAATGGACGCCCCGGTTGGCAGGCAGCATAGCTGTTTGGCGGCCGGGGCGCGGCTTATATAGCGTATCCTTTCTATTTGAATATGTATAGAATGGGTTGTTTTTCTGTAAATAGCCAACCGCGGATCGAACAAAAGAAGCGGAGGACATGGTAACGACATATCACATAACCGCATCTTCTGGCAGGGATAAAAAAGATGAAAAAAGAGGGAAAAAGGTGTTGACAAAAGGGGGAAGGGGTGGTATTCTAACAAAGCTGTCAGCGAGAGCGGGCGGCAGGGACACGGACGAACGAAAAAAGTTGAGGATTCGATAAAAAAGTTCTTGACAAAGCGGCTCGGATGTGATATCCTAAATAAGTCGTCTGTGATGGCGGCTAACGACAAACGGTTTCAGAAATGTAAAGAACGTCGAAAAAAGTTCTTGACAAACGAAACGAGCTGTGCTATGATAATCAAGCTGTCGCCCCGAAAGGGGAAAGGCGCGGGAGTGTACCTTGAAAATTGAACACCCATCTGTCAGGGAGATACAGCAGCCGCGGACAGTATGCGACGATATGAGCGTACCCACGGCTTAACGCTGCACAGCAGCGACTGCAATACGCGGTCTATACCGGAGCGCAGGAACGGACTGCCAGATGGCTTATAAAAACAACTAACTTCATTTTTCACATCTGGAGGAAATCATATGACAAAATGTAAAGTAATCGCCCTTGCAAATCAGAAGGGAGGAACAGCTAAGACCACAACGACATTAAATCTTGGAATTGGGCTTGCACATCAGGGGCGAAAAGTATTATTGGTCGATGCTGATCCACAGGGAGATTTAACAACTGCATTGGGTTGGATAAATGCAGATAGTCTTCCGATTACATTGGAAACACAAATGAAGAAGATATTACAAGATGAACCATTTGTGTATAATGAAGGCATTTTACACCATAAAGAAGGAGTTGACATTATTCCAACTAACATTGAATTATCGGGCATGGAAATCTCACTGGTAAATGCCATGAGTAGAGAGCAGACTTTAAAGCTGTATCTGGCAGATTTGAAAAAGGATTATGATTATATCCTGATTGATTGTATGCCTAGTTTGGGAATGTTGACCATCAATGCGTTAGTTGCCGCAGATAGTGTAATTGTTCCAGTGCAGGCTCATTATCTTCCGCTAAAGGGCATGACACAGTTAATGAAAACAATCGGAAAGGTACAAAGACAGTTAAATCCCAACCTGAAAATTGATGGAGTATTGCTGACGCTTGCAGATATGCGGACAAAACTTGCAAAGACAACAGAGGATAGCCTTAGAGAGAATTATGGAAAGCATATTAGGATTTTCAAAACTGTTATTCCAGTGGCTATCACAGCAGCAGAAAGCAGTGCAGCAGGACAGAGCATTTATGAGTATGACAAGAATGGAACTGTTGCAAAGGCGTATGCAGAATTTACGAGGGAGGTGATTCAATGTGGCGAAAAGCAGAGAAATAAACATGAATCTTCCCTCAGCCGATGACCTTTTTACCACGCAGGAAGAAAGAAATCAGAAGAATCAGGAATATGTAAAAAATATTTCTATTTATGAAATTACAGACTTCCCGAATCATCCGTTTAAGGTAAAAATGGACGATAAGATGTTGGAAACAATTGAGAGTGTCCGTGCTCATGGTGTATTAGTGCCTGCACTTGTCAGGGAAAAGCCAACGGGTGGGTATGAAATGATTTCTGGACATCGCAGAAAAATGGCAAGTGAACTGGCAGGAAAAGAGACAATGCCATGTATTGTAAGAAATCTTAGTGATGATCAAGCAGTCATTGTCATGGTTGACAGCAATCTTCAGCGAGAAGAAATCTTACCATCCGAAAAGGCATTTGCTTATAAGATGAAGTTAGAGGCTATGAAGAGACAAGCTGGACGTCCAAGAAAAAATTCTGTGCCAGTGGCACAGGAATTTCGTGGAAAGACTTCAAGAGAAATATTAGGTGAGCAAGTTGGAGAAAGCCAAGACCAAATCCGCCGCTATATTCGCCTTACAGAACTTATTCCGGAAATCCTTGAAATGGTCGATGACAAAAAGATTTCTATGCGTCCGGCGGTGGAGCTGTCTTATTTGCCGAAAGAGGAACAGGAGATATTGTACGACACCATGGAGTCGGAGGCTTGTACCCCAAGTCATGCACAGGCAATTAAAATCCGCAAATTTTCAGCAGAGGGCAGATTGA
>OLGL01000125.1_pt1 | contig 93848 bp, 98 predicted proteins | sample 1605041 | NCBI WGS metagenome assembly OLGL01 (sample SAMEA3888905, study PRJEB22519) | human gut metagenome | biome: human gut; feature: human-associated habitat; material: faeces | place: Denmark | collected 2010 | reverse complement strand
CGGGCGCGGGCCTTATTCGGCTTGCCGGGGAAATCAGCCGCTGCGAGACCGGCCCGCAGGCCGCAGGCCCCACATCTACCGTTGGGCTGTCGGACGTATGTTCCTTAACCGTCGGGTCTGCAGAGATCGGCTCCTCTGGGGCGAGGATCTTACGAAGTATTTTTTGCGGCACACGCCCAAAGGAAGCCTCATGGGAGGGCGCTGCCGTGAAAAAGAGATCGCCTTCGCCTTTTGGAAAGAAAGATCGTTGCGAAAGAAACCCATCCGGGGAGTCTATCACTTTCAATCACTGCATTTTCAGAACCTTTATGAAAGTTTTGAAAATGCGCGGGTCGGAGCGAAATCTCTTTTGTCAAAAAAGCACCGCCCTTTTTTGACAAGCTAAGAGGAGGCCCCGGACTTTTGTCCGGGGCCTCCTCTTTTATGCAGTTGAGAGTTCGGCGGAAGCCGTCACAGCCAGTTGGGCGGGACTGTGTGGTTTCGGTTGACTTTTTAGCGGGCCTTGCGCTTCAGGGTGACGGTCATGGGGATCATCACCACGGTGAAGGAAGCAGCCAGAACCCAAACGATGATGCTGCTGGTGTCGCCGGTCTTGGGGGCGTCGGGCTTGCCGGGCTCCTCGGGCTTGCCGGGGTTCACGGGATCGGGATTCTCGGGCTGGGCAACGCCCTCGTAGGCCGTCTCAGTGAGGCTGCGGGAGAAGATGAAGTTGCTGATGAAGGTGTACTCGTCGGTCTGGTGAATCTTGTGGTTCAGGACGTTGGCAAACAGGGCCATGTCCAGCTTGCCGCTCTGATACTCGAAACCCACCACGCCGTTGTTGTACTGGTTGAACTGCTCGGTCAGCTTATCGTCCGTCAGGCAGATGCAGCCCTGCAGCGGGGCCTTGCCGGCGTTCTGCACCAGAACGGTAGCGCCTTCGGGAATCTTGGTGAACCAGTTGGTGCCGTACTCGTACATCACGTCGTCAGCTTCGTTGATGTAGCTGGCGTTGACCAGGGTGTTGTTGGGATACACCACGCGGCCCAGGAAGTCGGTGCCCATGGTGCAGGAATCGAGCTTCACACCCAGACCCAGCAGGAAGTTGCCTTCTCCCATGAAAGCAGTGGCGCCGTAGGCCATATAGGGAGTACCGGCCTTCACAGCGCCCAGGGCCTCATCGCTGAGCTTCTGGGAGCCCACGATGACGTTGGCCTTGCTCAGGTCCTCGGTCATGGTGAAGCCCATGGCGGTCAGAGCCAGCCAGTCGAAGCGGTAGTTGTAGGAGCCGGAGCGCAGGGTGGTCTCCACATAGCCGGAGGTGTTATTGGCAGGCTTGCCGGGCAGGAACACCAGAGGATTCAGGATCACGGCGGCCTTGTAGTTCGCGCCGTACACGCCGGTGGCAGTGATAACATAGTCCTTGGCGATGGTGAGGAAGTCCTCGTAAGAGCAGATGAAGTTGCCCTTCTCGTCGCCCTTGGTGATCATGGCAACGGTCTTGCCGGCCCGCAGCAGCGCGTTGACAGCGGCGGCGGAATCGTTGGACACATTGTCGATGATGACGTCGGCATTCTCCACGCCCTCAAACTGAGCGGCGAAGGTGGCCAGATAGGTCACGGCCTTGTCATAGCTGATGGTCTCGGGGCAGGCAGCCATAATGGTCTTGTAAGCGGCGGGCTCGGCCACGATGATGCGGTCATAGCCGCGGGCGTTGCTGCGCTGGGCAAAGCTCTCGGAATACAGGCCCCGCCATACGTTGATGAAGGTGCCGTCAAACAGCTGGCTGTTGGCCAGGGAGCGCTTGGCCTGATACATGGACACCACCATGGTGCCGGCGGGATAGGTCACGCCGTCATAGGTGAACTCCTTGGAGGCCACGTTGACCTTCACGTCGTTGCGGGTCAGATACTTCATCTCAACGGCGGCGTCATACAGGTTCTTCTGGTTGGCGCTGTCCATGGGAATGATGTAGCACTCGGGATAGAAGTTGCCGTTCTGGCCCTCGCCGTCATACACAGGGCGCATCAGGTCCGCCTGCTCGCCGACCCGGTCGTACTGGTCCACATACCAGGGAGCCACGAGCTCGTTGGAGTTGGTGTTGTTGACGCCGCGGGAGAACAGCTTGGCCTGGGTGGTCAGCATGTCGATCTTATGGTTCTGGATGTACATCGCCTGGGTCATCAGACCGTAAGGCACCACCAGCTCGGAGCTGATGTCGCTGTACACGGGCAGCTCCCAGGTGATACCGGCGGTACCGATCAGGACGGGGAACTGGGAGCCGTAGGCGGTGGTCATGTCATCCCAGGGCTCGGTCCAGGCCACACCGGAGGGGGAATCCTTGTCTACCCGCAGGAAATCACGATAGGGCATCTCGAAGCTGTTGTGGTCGGGGTTGTTGGCAATAGCGCCCATACCCACGGCCTCGCCCAGCTGGATGAACTGCTTGGCGATCAGGTCGTACTCATAGTTGGGCTCGTGAGGAGGCGTGCAGGGCTCGATGAGCATGGCCTCCACGCGGCCGTGGATCTCGGTGAACACCATGGGGTTGAACTTGTTCACCAGGGCCATAGCGTTGGAATCCTCAAACAGGGTCTGGTTGGCCTCGTCGCGGTTGGGGTCATAGCCCTGGCTGGTGGTACGGGTCATGTGCTCGTAACCCTCGATATTCTGCTCGGGAACGATGACCATGAACACGTCGCTCAGCAGTTCCTTGACGTTGACCTCATTATTCTTAACGTTGTAATACTCCTCCAGGTCCAGCTGGCCGGAATACAGGCTGCCGTTGGCCTTATAGCCATTCTCGCCGCGGATAAAGCCAATGTAGGAGGCAAAATTCTTGATCTGCTCGGGAACGGCTGCGCCCTGCTTCGCCATCTCGGCCTTCAGCTGGGCCTGACCGGCCTCGGTGAAGCCCTCCAGGGTGTTGACGCTGATGGTCTCATTCTCCAGCAGGAGGTGGGCAAACTCCAGGATACCATTGACGGCGGCATTCTCGTTGGAATGAACGTTGGAGGCGAACATGGGGACCCGCAGATCGTCAAAGTCGCCGTTGGCCAGCTTGGTCAGTGCCAGGTCGGGGTCGGATTCCACCAGGTCGGTGTATGCCAGCCACTTGTCCACAGACTCCTTGGAGTCGGCAACGATCAGATAAGGCATGTCGTAGCCGTCCACGGTGGTCTGGCCCATGGACTCCTTGGCCACATACAGGTCGGTATCCGTGGCGGCCAGGGCGTCGATGTCGTCATACAGCTCATACACGGTACGGAAGCTGTCATAGGGAACAATCTTGGTGTGAATGGAGCCTACCGTCTCGTCACCGGCGGTCACATTCAGGGTATAGTAGCCGCACAGATCCAGATACGCACCGCCGTTGCTGTGCGGAGCGCTGAAATCCACGTTGCCGGAGCGGTTGCCGAAGTAGCAGTTGATGTCGATCCACAGCTTCAGAGTGACCTTGCCCGCCTCATCGGCAGACATGCCCATATCCGTAATGCGGAACATGTTCTGGGGCTGCTTGTCCTTCGTCCACTGGGTCATCCAGGTGTCCAGAGCACCGCCCTGGTAGGGATAGGGGAATTTTTCAGGATTCAGATAGCCCCGGGTGCTGTCGCGGTCCAGGGACAGGGTCAGGTCGCCGCTCAAAGCGGTACCCAGCTCTTCCTCCGTCATGTTGGTGGGAACGGTGACCATCGCCTGGGCATTCTCCGCCAGGGAGATCTGCCAGTCGATGTCGGTGTATGCGGGATAGGTATTTGCCAGGGACTTGCCAGGGGCACGAGTGTCCTTCGCCACGTCTGCAACACTTGCAAACGCAGATGCGGGGAATACGAGAGCGAGGATCAGGACAAACGCCAGGATCTTCGTCGTCAGACGGGATCTTTTGTGCTGCATAGTTTTCTCCTTTTCTTCTCTTTCTTTTCCATGGTGGTCCTTGGTGGTCGTTCAGCGGGAGCTGCCGCTCCGCTCCTGGGCCTGCCGCCAACTGCTCCGGCCTGCCGGGGAACCGGCGCTGCACTTTTCCCTGCTGAATCGTTGGTTTCAGCTTAACATGCCTTGTCGGCGTTGTCAACCTGTACAGACATAGGCAGTATTGCAGAAAAATCTTTGTGCAATTTGGTTATTCTGCTGCTATGCTTTTCAATCATGTATTCACACAGACACATGATGATGCTTCAAACAGTCGACCATGCGTTCCACTATCCATGGCAATTTTGGGCCATTTTTCTCACTTTGTCCCCAAAAAACTTCTATAATTGTCAAATTCCACTTTTATATCCACTAAAAATTCCTGCATGTACTCAGGAATTTGACCCCATTTTCGTATGCAGAAAGTGAATGGACGATTTTTCAACATATAGAGAGTTCTCTCTGCACTATGCCAGGTAAGGAAAAGCTTACCTGATCTTCGGCTTGCGGGGCTTGCAGTCCACATGGAAAAACCGCCTCAGACGATCCTGCTGGATCGCCTGAGGCGGTTTTTTATTTCTCCCGCAGCATCCGGAGTACGCGCCGGAGGGAAGGCGGGTTCCCCTTATACAGGGACATCAGCCGGTACACACGGCCTGCCAGGGCCGTCAGCAGTCCGGCGCAGGCGACCACCAGCACCAGGGACACAAGGCCCCCCATCAGGGACGTCTGCCCCAGCAGGACCCGGCTGGGCGTTACCAGCACGGCGGTGAACGGCACATAATCCAGCCACCGGGCAGAGGAGGTCATGCCGTCCATACCTCCGGCGAACATGCAGCACAGGAAGCTGGCCACCAGCACCAGGGAAAACAGCACGTTGGTGCTGGACAGATCCTCGACCTTCCCGGCCAGGGAGCCGCCGATGGCGGACAGACTGCAATACAGCAGGAAACCTGCCAGCAGCAGCCCAACGGCCTCCAGCATAGCCGGAACACTGAACAGACCCGCCAGCCGGCCTGCACCGCGCAGCACCTCCAGCAGCGGCAGCGTTACGCCGGGGGCCGTCTGCCGGGCCAGAGCGCCGCCGGCGGCGAAGCCGCCCATCAGGCTCAGAATCCATACGGCCAGCTGCAAAAGCCCCGCCAGAGCCGTGGCCAATACCTTTCCCAGCACCATGGCCGTGGGCTCCACGGACACCAGAAACAGGTCCATGAGCTTGGAGGTTTTTTCCAGGAGCACGCTGGCCGCCGTTCCCTGGCCGTACAGCAGTACCAGGAAGTAAAGGAGCATCAGCGACACAAAGGGCAGCACCATGGACAGCACATCGGCCGCCTGACCCTCGCCGGTGCGCCCACCGGTGACGGACACGTCCACGCGGACCGTCAGCAGCTCCTGCTGCCGGGACGTCAGCCCGGCGCTGTCCAGGACGTCCTGGTCGTAGCTTTCCCAGACCGTCACATTCTGATCCGGGGCGGCATTTTTCTGGTGCTGTGCCGCTGCTGTCAGGGAGACGATGGGGATGATCAGGCACGCCAGAGCCAGCAGCAGGGTAGTAGTGCGCCAGCCCTTCTGGCGCACCTGCTGGATCAGGGTGAAGGAAAACACCCGGCCCATGCCTTTGTATTGTTTCATCGCGCAGCGCCTCCCTTCGCCATGGAAAATACCTCACGCCATTTTACCCGGCTGCCCCGGTGGACGATGAGGCCCGCATATACCCGGGCAGCCAGCGTCAGCAGCCCGAAGATCACAGCCGCCTGGATAAGCCAGGACAGAAGCACCAGCCAAATGGACACATTGCCGCAGGCAAACTGCACCGGCGCGCAGAAAATGCTCAGCACCGGGCACAGGGCGGCAAATACCGCCACCGTCCCCGAGGGCACGCCGCCTACCACGCAGGAGGCCAGATACCCGGCCATGGTCAGCAGCATCACGGGTCCCGTGGCCTCGCCGGCCTCCTCCATGCCGGAGCAGCAGGCGCCGGCCACGCCGCCGATGATGGACATGGTCAGGTAACCAAGCGCCAGCGACACCAGCAGCACCGCCAGCAGGCTCACCAGGTGCCAGACATCCGGCACCGCCTGGGGCAGCGCCGCCAGCACACCGGACAGCTGCCGGTGCAGGACATCGGAGCCCATCAGCGCAGCCGTCAGGCCGCAGGACACCCCGAAGCCCGCCAGCATAGCCAGCAGCCAGCCGAAGGTGAACGCCATCACCGCCAGAATCTTTCCGGCCAGCAGGGCCATGGGCTTTACGCTGACCAGCAGCAGCTCCACCAGCCTGGAGTCCTTTTCCTCCACCACGGCCCGGATCACATAGGACGCACTCATCAGGCACACCATCATAGCCAGGATGGAATACCCATACTGGACCCAAAAGCGGCTGCCGTCAAAATTTTCCTCCGGCAGGGGGGAGCCTTCCAGCTGAGCCAGCTGCTGCGCCGTCAGCTCCGCCGCACGGACGCAGGCATCCCGGATCGCCGTCTGCACGGCGTCTGCCAGCAGCCGCAGCTCGCTCTGGTCCACGTCGTCCGCACCGCTTACCGCCACCTGATAGCCGGTGACGTCACCGCTGACAGTGACCACGGCGTCGGGGTCCTCTGCGCCGGCGGAAAAGACCGTATCCGCCCAGTAGGAATCTCCGGAAAAATCCAGGTCCAGAGCGGTGCGGTTTTCCAGCCGCACCGCCGTCAGGCTGCTGGTATCCGATACCTCCGGAGACTCGCCGCGCATCAGCGCCGTCAGCGGCATGCTCACCGCCGCCAGCAGCACCATGAGAAGCAGCGTTATCCGGTTTGCATTGCTTTTCAGCAGCTGCGACAGGGTGAAGCGGTATACCTGGCCGGTTCCGGACAGGTCACGCATCAGACTCACCCCCTACGGTTTCCACGAAGATCTCGTGCAGCGACGGCTCACGCAGGTTGAACAGCACCACCGGTACTCCTGCCTGGGTCAGCCGGGCCAGCAGACGGTTGGCCTGCTGCGCACCGGTGACCTTCAGCTGATACTCAAATTCCTTCTGTGTGACGATCTGCGCCCCGCATTCGGCAATGTACGGCGCCGGGTCCGATTCGGTTTTCAGCTGCAGATGCACCCGGCCATAGCTGCGCTTGATATCGTTGAGGTGGCCCTGCAGCACCGTTTTGGACCGGTCCAGAATGGTCAGGTCCGTGCAGAATTCCTCCACCGTGGCCATCTGGTGGCTGGACATAATCAGGTATTTCCCGGCGGCGATCTCCTCGCGGATGATTCCCTTGAACAGGTCCGCGTTAATGGGGTCCAGGCCCGACAGAGGCTCGTCCAGGATCAGCAGCTCCGGGTCCGACAGCAGGGCCGCCATCAGCTGGATCTTCTGCTGATTGCCCTTGGACAGCTGGTCCGGACGCTTGGGCATTTCCCGCTTGGCCCCGCCGCCCAGCATGCTCCGCCGCCGGCCCATCAGCGCCGCCTCAGGCTTTGCCGCGTTGGGGTAGAGGTATTCCGTCACCTCCAGGCGCTCCGCCCAATAGCGGATGCGGCGCTTGGCCTCTGCCCGGGGCACGTCCCGCAGGGACGCGAAGTACAGCAGCTGATCCATCAGCGCGTACTTGGGATAAAGCCCCCGCTCCTCCGCCAGATAGCCCACGTTGCAGCGGCTGATGTCCAGAGGCTCTCCGTTCCACAGCACCTGCCCGCCGTCCCGGGACAGCATGTTCAGCATCATCCGGATGCTGGTGGTCTTTCCTGCACCGTTGGTGCCCAGCAGGGCGTATACCCCCGGCTGGGACATGGCAAAGGACAGATGGTCTACCACCACCTTATCCCCGTACCGTTTCGTCAGGTCCTTTACGACCAGGCTCATTGTTCTTCCTCCTCCCAGAATAATTCGTCCAATGTTTTACCCAGTGCCCGGCAAATGGAGATGCACAGGCGGATGGTGGGGTTATAGTCCCCCTTTTCGATGGCGTTGATGGTCTGCCGGGACACGGACACCAGGTCCGCCAGCTGCTGCTGGCTCAGATCCTTGGCGGCCCGGGCCGATTTCAGGCGCAGATTCTTCATGACTCGTCATCCTCCCGCTGCCGCCGCAGCCGGACGATGGCGCAGACCGTCAGCACCAGAAACAGCGCTCCGCTGGCCGGAGACAGGGCGTCCCAGGTCAACAGGCCGTCCTCCACAAAGCCGCCGCTGCGCAGAGTGATGATGATGTTGGGAATTTGCAGCACCACCACTGCCCCGAACAGCCACAGGCTGGCCTTGGGGTCCTGGGCCACGGCAAAATAGGCGTCCCGCCGGACGCACACCACCACAAACACGCCCACGGACAGAAAAATCATCATCCACACCGCCACTCCGGGCTTGGCCCAGGGGCCCCAGATGGCCTCCACGCAGGTATTGGCCAGCAGACTGAAAATCAGCGTCATATACGCCCACCGGTAGGCGATGCCCCGGGCGGCCAGCTGCCGTTCGTCATACTCCGCCTTGGGTTGGCCCTGTTTTTTTCGCACCGCAGCCATAACGGCTATGACCACGGCTGCCGAGCCGATTCCCACCAGAACTCCTGCCACATATGGATCCATAACGACCGCTCCTTTCTCAACTCGCTGGTATCCTATCACATAGCAGACAACTTGTCAAGTATATATTACAAAAAGCATGCCACAAATAGCATTTTGACAGGTGACGCTTTTGTAATCGACAGGAGGCACGGCTTTGGATATAATGAGGATATCCCACAAAGGAGGTTCTTGGATATGAAGAAAAAGCAATGGCTCCTGATCCCCCTGTGCCTGGTCCTGCTGGCGGCGGCATATTTCCTGCTGCGCAGCCGTATTCCCCAGCGGTGGTACACCGCCGATGAGCTGGGCATCTCCCAGCAGCAAAGCGCCCTGGATGCCGACGGCGATGGCGTGGACGACTGGACGGACATGGTGCTGGGCGCCCGGTCCTATATTGCCACCAACCCACACTATAAAAGCAAGTATTATGCCGGGGGCTATCCCGACGACGGACTGGGCGTGTGTACCGACGTGATCTGGCAGGCCTTCCGGGCGGCGGGCTACTCGCTGAAGGACCTGGTAGATGCGGACATTGCCGCCCATCCGGAGTGCTATCCCAACATTGAGACGCCGGACGGCAATATCGACTTCCGCCGGGTCAGCAATCTGGATACCTTCTTCCGCCGTCATGCTCAGGTGCTGACCTGTGACCTGGACGACCCTGCCCAGTGGCAGCCCGGCGACATCGTGATTTTCGGCGACCGGGACCACATTGCCATCTGCTCCGACCGCCGGAACCGCCGGGGCATTCCCTTTATCATTCACCACGGAAACCCCATTGACGAGGCCGTGGAGCGCAACGACATCTATAGGCAGCCGGTCACCGGCCATTTCCGGTGGATGGGATAAGCCGGTTTTTGCAAAAAAGTATCCGGTTTTCACCGGGAAAATGAAAAATTTTCTTGCATTTTCCGGCGCACTGTGTTATTATATTTCAGCATTCCGCACAGGGGCGGACTTTCGGTCGGTGCCGCAAGGTTGGCCGGGGGGAGGAAGCTCCTGGAGGCAACAAACTAAAATCAAAGGAGAAATGAACAAACATGGCTAACCAGAACGTCGTATCCATGAAGGCCCTGCTGGAGGCCGGTGTCCACTTCGGTCACCAGACCCGCCGCTGGAACCCCAAGATGGCCCCCTACATTTACACCGAGCGCAACGGCATCTATATCATCGATCTGCAGAAGACCGTGAAGAAGCTGGAGGAGGCTTACAGCTTCGTGCGTCAGCTGTCCGAGAGCGGCCAGTCCCTGCTGTTCGTGGGTACCAAGAAGCAGGCTCAGGAGGCCATCAAGGATGAGGCCCTCCGCTGCAATATGTACTATGTCAACGCCCGCTGGCTGGGCGGCATGATGACCAACTTCAAGATCATGCGTACCCGTATCGACCGCCTGAACCAGCTGAAGACCATGCAGGCTGACGGTACCTTCGATATGCTTCCCAAGAAGGAAGTCATCAAGCACCTGGGCGAGATCGAGAAGCTGGAGAAGTACCTGGGCGGCGTGAAGGAAATGAAGAAGCTGCCCGGCGCCCTGTTCATCGTGGACACCCGCAAGGAGCGCAACGCCATCGCCGAGGCCCATCGTCTGGGCATTCCCGTTGTGGCTATCGCCGACACCAACTGCGATCCCGACGAGATCGACTATCCCATCCCCGGCAACGATGACGCCATCCGCGCCATCCGCCTGATCTCCTCCGTCATGGCCAACGCCATGATCGAGGGCCGCCAGGGCGAGCAGACCGAGGAAGCCGCTGCCGAGACCGCTGAGTAAGCGTATATTTTCTGGCTGTATCACCGCGTAACCACGGGGCAGGGTGTATGCCCTGCCCCTTTTACCGTACTATTAAGAAATTGGAGGATATTACAATGTCTTTTACTGCTGCTGATGTGAAGACCCTGCGCGAGATGACCAGCGTGGGCATGATGGACTGCAAGAAGGCCCTGACCGAGTGCGACGGCGACATGGACAAGGCTGTTGAGTACCTGCGGGAAAAGGGCCTGGCCAAGGCTGCCAAGAAGGCCGGACGCATCGCTGCCGAGGGTATGTCCTATGCTCTGGTGGAGAACGGCGTGGGCGCCCTGGTGGAGGTCAACTGCGAGACCGACTTCTGCGCCAAGAGCGACCTGTTCGTGGCCTTTGTCAAGGACATCGCCAAGGTGGTTCTGGACAATGATCCCGCCGATGTGGACGCCCTGATGAACTGCAAGTATCCCGGCACCGAGCTGACCGTTTCCGAGACTATGCCCGAGAAGGTCATGTCCATCGGTGAGAACCTGCAGATCCGCCGCTTCGTCCGCTTCGCCGACAACACCAGCGTGGGTTATGTCCATGCCGGCGGCAAGATCGGCGTGCTGGTGAATCTGGCTGCCGACGTGGACGTCACCGAGATCGGCAAGAACGTTGCCATGCAGATCGCTGCGCTGAATCCCCGCTTCTGGGATAAGTCTCAGGTCACCGAGGACGTCCTGGCCGAGGAGAAGAAGATCGCTCTGGCCCTGATGGACAGCGATCCCAAGATGGCTGCCAAGCCCGCTCAGGTCAAGGAAAAGATCGTCATGGGCAAGATGAACAAGTTCTATGAGGAGAACTGCCTGCTGCAGATGGAGTTCGTCCGCAGCGACATTTTCCAGGGTACCGTGGAGCACTACATTGCCGACGCCGGCAAGAAGCTGGGCGGTTCCGTGAAGTTCGTCAACGCTGTTCGCTTCCAGACCGGCGAGGGCATCGAGAAGAAGCAGGAGGACTTCGCCGCCGAGGTTGCTGCTCAGATGAATATGGGCAAGTAAGCCTGTTCTGCCCCGTTTTATTCAGCATAAGCTTCCGTAGGAAGAAATAAAATGCACCCCGCTGTCAGACAGCGGGGTGCATTTTATAGCCGCATTGTTATGCTGTGCAGCAAGATGTTCAGGCCTCCTCTGCGGATTCCTGCTCCTGCCGCAGCTCCTCCTTGGCCTGCTGCAGGATCTTGCGGTCGTGCTTGGTGGTGAGCTGACTCTCGTCGAATTTGGCGAACATGTCCGGGCGGCGGCGCATGGTGCGTTTGTAGCTTTCCTTCTTCCGCCAGTCGTCCACGTTGCCGTGGTGGCCGGACAGCAGCACCGGAGGGACGGCCCGGCCGTGCCACACCTCAGGGCGGGAATACTGGGGATATTCCAGCAGTCCGTTCCAGTGGCTCTCATCGGTGTAGCAGCTCTCCTCCGGCAGAACGCCGGGAACCATGCGGCACAGACAGTCCGCCACAGCCATGGCGGGGATCTCGCCGCCGGTGAGGACGAAGTCGCCGATGGAAATTTCCTCATCCACGCACTCGTCCAGGAACCGCTGATCCACGCCCTCATAGTGGCCGCAGACCAGGATCAGATGGTCGTAGTTTGCCTTCAGCTCCTTGGCCACCTGCTGGTCAAACACCCGGCCGCAGGGCGACATGTAGACGGTGTGGACCCGATGGCCTGCCTCCTGGCAGATATGCTCCCAGCAGCGGTACAGAGGGTCCGCCTGCATGACAGCACCCCGGCCCCCGCCGTAGGGGTAGTCGTCCACCTGCATCTGCTTGTTGGTGGTGTAGTCCCGGATCTGGTGGGCGGCGATTTTGATATAGCCCCGGTCCTGGGCCCGGCCCATAATGGACTGGCCCATCATGGCATCAATGGCGTCGGGGAACAGGGTCATGATGTCAATCCTCATCGGTGGCCAATCCTTTCATCATGTGGACCCGCATTTCTCCGGCGTCAGGGTCCGTGCTCTCGATAAATACGCCGGGCACCGCCGGGATGAGATACTCCCGCTGGCCGCGGACCTGGTAAATTTTATGGGCGGGATAGGTGAGGACCCGATCAATGATGCCGATCTCCTGGTCGGTGGTGCAGTCTATCACCCGCAGCCCCAGCAGCTCCTGGTCGAAAAAGTGCCCCTGGGGCAGGTGGGCGTCGGTGCGGCGAATGGATACGGTCTTTCCCTTCAGAGCCAGGGCCGCGTCCATGTCGTCCACGCCGGGCAGGGTCATCAGCACCGTGGACTTATGGACCCGGGCGCTGCGGACCTTCACCGGCTGATTGTCTATATAAATGGTGTCAAATTCCGTGAGAAACTCCGGGTCAAAGCCATGGGGGTTTACCTTGACCTCTCCCCGGATGCCGTGGGCGTTGACGATCTGCCCCACGGGGATGAATGCAGGCCGCATAGTCGTTCTCCTTTGCTGTACAAGTGACTCCATCATACCACATTTGTGCCCTGTTTTCAACGGTGCGATTTTTGTTTCCATTCGTAACTTTCTGTAACTTTTTTACCAGTAATCCCCTGATCCGGGCGTGTCAGAACCCACTCAAATCCGGTGCCGGTGGTGCTAAGAATTCAGGAAATAGCATAAAACTTGACAAAAGTGGGTATAAGTGATATACTCCTACCATATTTTAAAATAGTAACAAAAGTTACAAACCGGTAAACGAACCGGAAATCTACCTCTTGGGAGGGTATATGAAAGACATGAAAAACAGGGTTTGGCGGGCCATTTCCGCCGTGGCCATGCGGGAGCACTGGCGGGTCCGCCGGGTGCTGCTGCTGGTCATGGTGGCCGTGACCGCGCTGAGCATGGTGACGGTGAAGAGCATGGGCGATACGGTGCAGCCGCGCCGGGTGTATGTGGTGCTCACCGAGGACGGCAGGACGGAGATCATCTCCGGCCGCCCCAGCCGGGACAAGAGCTTCGGTATTCTGGAGACCCGGGTGGACTATAACGCACGGGAGGCCCAGCTGCTGCTGCAGCACGGTCATGATATTACCGTCACCAGCGGGGAGAAATCCCGCACCGTACAGACCCGCAGCGAAACGGTGGACCATCTGCTCCACCGGCTGCATATGGAGCCTGCCGACGACGAGATGGTGTTCATTGACTTCACCGGCGACACGCCGTTCATCTATTTCCGGACGGAGATGACCCGCCAGCGGACGGTGCAGCTGTCTGTGGGCTACAGCAGCCGCCGGGTGGTGAACCACACCCTGGCCAAGGGCACCGAGCGGGTGATGCAGCAGGGTGTGCCCGGCACCATCACCAACACCTACACCGACACCTACCGCATGGGCTGCGTGGTATCCACGGAGCTGACGGACACCGTCACCGACGGCGCGGTGGAGGAGGTTGTGGAGTACGGTACCCGGGTTACATCCGTGGACCGGTCCGACCAGCTGGTATCCGTACACAGCAACGGGGACGGCTCCGGCTATCTGCTGTTTGCCTCCGGCGACACCATGACGTTCTCCCGGACGCTGGTGTGCAGCGCCACCGCCTATTCCATCGGCACCCGGACGGCTTCCGGCCGCCCCACGGCGGTGGGCAATATTGCGGTGGATACATCCGTGTTCCCCTATGGCACGCGGATGTACGTTCAGACGGTGAAGGGCTCCTGGCATTACGGAATGGCCACGGCTGCCGACTGCGGCACGGCCATCAAGGGCAACAAGATCGACCTGTGGTTCAAGACCTTCTCCGAGGCCTGCGACTGGGGCCGGCGGGATTGCACCGTGTACGTCCTGGACTGACGGAACAACAGAATCGTGAAACGGCAAAAAGCACCGATGCGCGGCATCGGTGCTTTTTTATGCAGACAGGCACGTTTGGGGTGCCGGGCACATATATTGGCCTATGCAGCAACGGATGGAGGCGTTTTGATGGACCAGAAGGAAATGATGGAGCGATTGAAGCGGGACCCGGCGGCCTTGCAGGCGGTAATGCAGTCCCAGGACGGACAGATGCTGCTGCGGCTGCTGTCCGGCAGCGACGGGGGGCGGACTTTGCAGCAGGCGGTCCGCCAGGCTGCGGCGGGAGATGCCGCGGCCATGAGCCAGATGCTTCAGGGCATTATGAGCAGCCCACGGGGAGCGGCCCTGGTGCAGCGTATCGGCGAGAGCCTGCAAAAATAAGGAAGGAGGGACGGCAGTGTCGGAGCTGGAGGAAAAACTGAACGCGCTGCTGTCCGACCCCAACAGCATGGCCCAGGTCATGCAGATGGCGCAGCAGCTGTCCGGGGCTATGGGGGAGCAGAAGGCCGCGGCGCCTCCGCCCCCGCCCCCGGTGCCGCCGGCTCCTGATCTGGGGGCGGCCCTGGGTGGCCTGGACCCGAAGCTGCTGGGGAAGCTGCTGCCTCTGGCAGGGGAGCTGGGAACGGAAAACAGCGCCGCCATGCAGCTGCTCAATGCCCTGCGCCCGTTCCTGAAGGAAGAAAAGCAAGGGAAAATCCAACGGGCGGCACGGCTGGCGCGGCTGATCCATGTGGGGAAGAAGCTGTTGGCGGATTGGGAGGGGTAGCCATGTATAACCGCTATATCCGCAATGATAACGGCGTATACGACCGGGTGCCCCAGCAGGAGACGGCTCCGCCGTCCCGTCCAACGCCCCCGCCCAGACCGGATGCCCCGCCTGAACCGGGGCCGCCGCCGGGGCCAGAGCAGCGTCCGCCTGTCCCGCCGCCGGCGCCGGAGCGGCAGTTTCTGAACCGTCTGCTGGGAAAGCTGCACCTGGGGGACATGGATGCGGGAGATCTGCTGTTGCTGCTGATCCTGTTTTTTCTGTTTCAGCAGAAGGCGGACGAGGAGGTCCTCATTGCCATCGGGCTGCTGCTGATCCTATAAAAATTGCGCTGCCGGAAGGGCAGCGCAATTTTTATGTACGGGAGTTACGCGTTGTAAACGGCCTTGCAGCCCAGGTAGTTCATGTAGCAGTCCAGCTTGCCCACGGTTTCGAAGGGGGAGTGCATACTCAGCACGGGGACGCCTGCGTCGATGGTGTCGATGTTGCGGTTGGCCATATACTGGGCCACGGTGCCGCCGCCGCCCACGTCGATCTTGCCCATCTCGCCGATCTGCCACACCACGCCGGCCTCGTCCAGCACGCGGCGGACATAGGCCACGGTCTCGGCCCCGGCATCGGAGGAGCCGCTCTTACCCCGGGCGCCGGTGTACTTGCAGATGCCCAGGCCGTAGTTCACCCGGGATTCGTTGCGCTTTTCATACACCTCGGCAAAATTGGGGTCGAAGGCGGCGGTAACGTCGGAGGACAGGCAGAAGGAGCCCTCGTAGCACACCCGCAGGCTGACGCCCTGCCCGTCGCACAGGTCCTCCATGAAGGTGTCGAAGAAGGCGGACTGCATACCGGTGACGCCCATGGAGCCGATCTCCTCCTTGTCGGCCAGCATGCACACGGCGGTCTTTTCGGGAACGTCGATGTCAAACAGGCCCTTCAGTGCGGCATAGCTGCACACCCGGTCGTCGTGTCCGTAGGCGCCGATGAGGCTGCGGTCCAGGCCCAGATCCGTGGCGTTGAAGGCGGGGACCACCTCCAGCTCGGCGGAGGTGAAGTCGTCCTCGCAGATGCCGTATTTCTCGTGGAGCAGGTCCAGCACCCGCAGCTTCACGCGGTCGCTGTCACCGTCCTCGCCCAGGGGGCGGCTGCCCATGAGAATGTTCAGATTCTCACCGGAAATGGCCTCGCTGAGGGGCTTTTTGCCCTGCTCCGCACCCAGGTGGGGCAGCAGGTCGGTAATCACGAACTTGGGCTCGTTGCCCTGGCCCAGAACCACCTTCACCACGGTGCCGTCCCGCAGGACCACCACGCCCCGCAGCTCCAGGGGGATGGCTACCCACTGGTACTTGCGGATGCCGCCGTAATAGTGGGTCTTGCCGTAGGCCAGCTCGCTGTCCTCATACAGGGGATGGGGCTTGAAGTCCAAACGGGGAGAGTCAATATGAGAGGCCACGATCTGCGCGCCGTGGGACAGGTCCTGGCGGCCGATTTTCACCAGCATCACGCTCTTGCCGCGATTGCTGCGATATACCTTGTCGCCGGGCTTGAGATCCATGCCCCGCTGATAGGGGACGAAGCCCTGGGCCTGGGCCAGCTGGATGGTGTAGTCGGTGCACTCCCGCTCGGTCTTGCCGTTGTCCAGATACTGTTTGTAGGTCTCGCAATAGGCCTCCATGGCTTCCAGGGCAGCCTGGTCCACCAGGTCATAGCCGTTTTTGACACCGGAGAACAGCTTTTCGCGCTTGGCCTTCATTTCGTCTGTCATGGTTTTGTTTCCTCCTTATAGATGTTCGATTTCCCGGAGCATGCTCCGGAAGAAAATCCGTGCTTGTTCCCGGAACTGTGCCGGGGTGGCACAGTTGTTTTCCAGGATATGGGAGCAGCGCTCCCGGTAAAAGGCGTCGGGCTGCTGGGCGGAGATCCGCAGGCGGGCATAGTCCTCGCTGATGCCGTCCCGGGCCATGATGCGGCGGACCCGGTCCTCCGCCGGAGCCAGCACCGCCACGGTGCAGGCGCACAGACGGCCCAGTCCGCTTTCCATCAGGCTGATGGCGTCCAGGCCCACCAGGGTGTGGCCCTGGGCCCGGCGCAGCAGCTCCGGCGGCAGATATTCGTACACGATGGCGTTGAGCCGGTCCAGAGCGGCGTGGTCGGAGAACACCAGGGTCCCCAGCTTTTGCCGGTCCAGGCTGCCGTCGGGGCAAAACACCGGGCCGAAGGCGGCGGTGATAGCCTCCCGCAGGGCGGGGTCCGTGCGGAGCATCTGGTGGTACACGGCGTCGCAGTCCAGCACCGTGCCGCCCAGATCCTCCAACGCCGCCAGGGCGCTGGTCTTTCCCGCGCCGGTGCCGCCGGTGAGGCCCACGATCAGCGGGCGGTCGGCGTCGATCAGGTGGAAGCCCGCCGCCTTTTTCAGCCGGTTGGCCACCGCCAGCCCCAGGCCGCCATCGTCGGGGCACTGGGCGAAGATCTCGGTGACGTCCGTGCCGTCAAAGGTACGCAGGGCGTCAAATACATGGCGGGCCTGGGCGGATTTGTCCGCTGCCGGGCCCAGCTTGTGGATGATGTGCCCCGGGAAAAGAGGGGCGTATTCGTCGAAGCAGATAACCCCCGCTGTATCCGACAGCAGCCCCTGGATGCGGCGGGCACTGCGCTCCGGCTCCCCGGTGACTACCGTTACCGGGGCATGCGGAGCGTAATGACGGTACTTCATGCCGGGAGCCCGGGGACGCTCCCCGGCGGCCAGCAGACCGGTGACGGCCTTGTCCACGGCTACCTCCCCCAGCACCTGCCGCAGGGACTCCAGCGGCAGCCCGCCGGGCCGCAGCAGCCGGGGCGGCGTCACCGTCAGGTCAATGATGGTGGATTCCACCCCCACGGTGCAGGGGCCGCCGTCTACGATGCCGTCGATCCTGCCGTCCATGTCCTCGATCATGTGGGCGGCGGTGGTGGGGCTGGGACGGCCGGAGGTGTTGCCGCTGGGGGCGGCAATGGGGACACCGGCGGCTTCGATGATGGCCAGGGTCACCGGATGATTTGGGCAGCGGACGCCCACGGTCTCCAGGCCGCCGGTGGTTTGCAGGGGAACGATATCCCGCCGGGGCAGGATCATGGTCAGGGGCCCCGGCCAGAACCGCTCCGCCAGCCGATAGGCGGCGGGGGGCACATCCCGGCAGTATCGCTCCAGCCAGGAGGCGTCGGGAACGTGGATGATCAGCGGGTTATCCTGAGGTCTGCCCTTGGCCAGGAAAATGCGGCTCACAGCGTCCTCGTTCAGTGCGTCGGCCCCCAGACCGTATACCGTTTCCGTGGGGATGCCCAGAAGCCCCCCCCGACGCAGGATGGCGGCGGCGTCCCGGACGGCGTTGGGGTCGGATTCCGGGTGAAAAACAATGGTGTTCAAGAAAATCCCTCTTTTGCCTTAAAAGCCCAGGTCCTGGCCCACCAGAATGACCTTGATGCGTCCGGCGGGACGACAGACCCGGGTGATGACCATCTGGCAGCAGATGCAGTCGGGACTGGTGCAGTCGCCGCAGCTTCCGGTAACGGCGCAGGGAGTCTTGATGTCGAAGCGCTGGGCGTTGGCGGGAGCCGCCACCTGGCGGGCCCGGGCAATGGCACTGTCCAGATCACCCATGACCTTGTTCATCCCGGCGATGACCAGGACACTCTCCGGCCCGAAGCACAGGGCCGCCACCCGGTTGGCGTTGCCGTCCAGGTTCACCAGCTGGCCATCGGCGGAGATGGCGTTGCTGCTCATAATAAAGGTGCCGCAGGTCAGGGCCTGTCGCATCAGCTCCTGCTTTTCGGCGGGAGTCTTGCCGGTGTCCCGGTCGATGAGCTGAAAGTCACCCTGGTGCAGACGGTCCATGAGCCCGATCTGTGCGGCGGTGACGGTGCCGCCCCAGGATACGGTGCGGTCCTTGGGGATCAGGGTCAGGGCCAGGTCCAGAGCCTCCTGGGCAGTGGACACATAGTGGGCCTCAAAATGGCGGCGGCGCAGGGCCTCGGCCACCTGGGGTCCGGCCTTGTCGTAGCGGGTCTTGATGGGAGCTTCCATGATTCATTCTCCTTTCTCGGTCCCCTCCTGAAGCCGCTGGGCCTGGTGGGCCAGGGTCAGCGCGTCAATGAGGGGGTCCAGGTCGCCGTTGATGATGGCGGCAATATTGAAATTTTTCGCATCACCGGTGAGCCGGTGATCGGTGACCCGGTTCTGTGGGAAATTATAGGTGCGGATTTTGCCGGACCGGTCGCCGGTGCCTACCTGGCTTTTCCGCTGGGCGGCAATGGCGGCGTTCTGCTTCTCCTGCTGGGCCTCGTACAGCTTGGAGCGGAGAATTTTCATGGCCCGGTCCTTGTTTTTATACTGGCTGCGCTCGTCCTGGCACTCCACCACCGTGCCGGTGGGCAGGTGGGTGATGCGGATGGCGGATTCCGTTTTGTTGACGTGCTGGCCGCCGGCACCGGAGGAGCGGAAGGTGTCGATCTGCAAGTCCTTGGGGTCGATGGTGAATTCCACCTCCTCTGCCTCGGGCATGACGGCCACCGTGGCGGCGGAGGTCTGGATGCGGCCGGAGGACTCCGTTTCCGGCACCCGCTGGACCCGGTGGGTCCCCGCCTCAAATTTCAGGCGGGACCAGGCCCCCTGACCCTCGATGGTGGCGCTGGCTTCCTTGACGCCGCCCAGTTCCGTGGTGTTTTCATACACCGGCTCCATGTGCCAGCCCCGGCGTTCGGCATACAGGGCGTACATCCGCAGCAGGTCCGCCGCAAACAGGGCGCCCTCCTCGCCGCCGATGCCGGCCCGCACCTCCAGGATAACATTTCGGTCGTCGTTGGGGTCCCGGGGCAGCAGCAGGGTTTTCAGCTCCTGAGACAGACGGTCCCGCTCCTGGCGGGCCCGGCGCAGCTCCTCCTGGGCCAGCTCCCGCATCTCGGGGTCCGTCAGCAGTTCCTGGGCCTGGGCACAGTCGTCTTCCGCCTGCTGCCAGGCCCGGAAGGCGGCTGCAATGGGGGTCAGCTCCTTCTGCTCCCGGCTCAGGCGGGTGAGCATCTCCCGGTCGGCGTATATCGCCGGGTCGGACAGCTGGCGCTCCACCTGGTCCAGCCGCCGGACAATGGCTTGTAATTTTTCCAGCATAGGGAACCCCTTATTGCTCGTCCAGATAGCGGCGTACCTCGCCCACCAGCTTGTCCCGCCAGAATTCATAGCCCACGGAGCCCGGACGCAGGGATACCTCCAGCAGATGGGGCCGGGCGGTGTACTGGTCCATCTGCTCATAAATCTCCTCATACTTCCGGGAGCTTTTCCGGGTCAGCACATAGGCTACCCGTTCCAGCTCCAGACCCCGGCGCTTCAGCAGCGCCCGGACCGGGGAGGCGCAGCGGCCCGCCCACACGGGGGTGCCCAGAATCACCAGCCGGTATTCGGACAGGGGGCGCTCCGTTTCATAGGGGGCCAGCGGCAGGGTGGCCCGGCGCATGGCGTCCATGCCGGAGCGGAGATAGCCCCGGGCGCCCTGGCGGTCCACGCCGTCGGTAAGCTCCACCAGCTCCGCATCCAGGGCCTGGGCGATCTCCGTCATGGCCTGGCGGGTGGCGCCGGTGCGGGAGTAGTACATACACAAAATATCACGCATAATGGTCCTCCTGATTATTCCTCCAATTGCAGAGACAGCTCCTCCCAGCGGGCCATCTCCTGCTCCAGCTGAGCCTCCACATCCTGCTTTTCCCGATACAGCTCCTGTAGCTTTTCTGCGTCGCAGGCATATTGCTCCATCTCCCGGTCCAGCTGGCGGCAGCGGTCCTCCAGCTTGGAGATGCCGGTTTCGCAGATGGTCAGCTGGCGGCGGGCGGCCTGCTTTTCCCGGCCGCCCCGGGGGGGACGGGTATCCTGTTTTTTCTTCTGAGCGGGAGCCGGGGCGGGCTTTTTCTCCTCCGCCTTGGCGGCCCTGTACTGGGCAAAGCCCATGGGATAGTCATTGATGGTACCGTCGGACAGCTCCCAGACCCGCGTGGCGAAGCGATTGATGAAATACCGGTCGTGGGACACGAACAGCAGGGTGCCGTCGAAGGCCTCCACCGCCTCCTCGATCCACTCCCGTGACGCGATGTCCAGATGGTTGGTGGGCTCGTCCAGGATCAGGAAGTTGATTTCCTCGTCCATGAGCATGCACAGCCGCAGACGGCTGAGCTCGCCGCCGGACAGGACAGACACGCTTTTGAACACGTCCTCCCCCTGGAATTGGTAGGCAGCCAGGCGGTTGCGGGCGGTTTGGGGTGTTATATTGCGCTTTTCGTACAACATCGTGTCCAAAAGGGAACGCTCCGGGTGGTCGAAGTGAATGATTTGGGGCAGATACGCCGCCCGGATGGCGGGACCCATGCGGATGATGCCGCTGTCAATAGGTTCGGTCCCGGCGATCATGTTCAGCAGGGTGGTTTTGCCGGTGCCGTTTTCGCCGAGAAAGGCGATGCGCTCGCCGCCCTCCACCCGCAGGTACACATCGGAAAAGAGAGTGCGGTCACCGAAGGACTTGGACACGCCCTTCAGCTGCAGCACCTCGTCGCCGCGAAACTCCCGGCTGGCGAAGCGGGCGTCCATCTTCCTGGCCTTGGTGGGCTTGGACACGGTGCGCATGCGCTCGATGCGCTTTTCCATGGAAAAGGCCCGCTTGTGCAGGGCGTCGTTGCCCATAAAGGCCCACAGGTGCATCTGCTCCGCCGCCTTTTCCAGCTGCTGGATCTTGGCCTGCTCCTTGAGGTACTGCTTCATGCGCTCCTGGTAGCGGCGCTCCTTTTCAATGGCATAAAAGCTGTAGTTTCCGCTGTAAAACTTCGCCTTACCGTCCAGGATCTCGATGATGCGGGTGACGGTGCGGTCCAGGAAATAGCGGTCGTGGGAGATGGTGACCACGGTGCCCCGGAAGGAGCGGATATACTCCTCCAGCCACTCGGTGGCCTGCAGGTCCAGGTGGTTGGTGGGCTCGTCCAGCAGGAGAATGTCCGTGTCCTCCAGGATCAGGCGGCCCAGGTTCACCCGGGTTTTCTCCCCGCCGGACAGCTGGTCAAACAGCCGCTGCCGCATATCGCCGTCGATGGACAGGCCGTTGGAGACCTTGTTGACGGCGGTGTCGGTGTCATAGCCGCCCAGGCCCTCGAACCGGGCGGTAAGCTCGCCGTAGCGCCGCAGGGTCTGGGGATCGCTGTCCCCCTGCTCCATCTGCCGGGTCAGGCGGTCCATCTCCTCCTTCAGGGCGGTGGTGCGCTGAAAGGCGGAGCGCAGAACGTCCTCCACGGTGTATCCTGCGGGATACACCGGGATCTGGGAGATCAGGCCCACCCGGCGGCCCGGTGCAATGAGCACCTGGCCGGAGTCATAGTCCAGCTCCCCGGTGAGGATGTTGAACAGCGTGGATTTCCCAGCGCCGTTTTTGCCCAGCAGGCCCACCCGCTCACCGGTGTCGATCTGGAAGGACACACCGTCCAGTATTTTCTTTTCCAGGTCAAAGGACTTGACCAGGTCGGTTACGCTGATATCTATCATATGGTCGATTCGTTACATTTTTTCCAATTCAATGACAATTTTGCCGAATTCCATGGCGTGGGACGCCTTCACCAGCACGGCGGTGCCGGGGGTGAATTCCCGGCGCAGGGCCGGAAGGGCCTCCTCAATGGCGGCGAAATGCTGTGCCCGGGGACCGGCGGTCTCGGCGATGGCGGCGGACTTGGGTCCGATGGCGATCACCGTGTCCAGACCCAGCCGCGCGGTGACGCGTCCCACTTCCAGGTGGGCGTCATGGCTGATGGGGCCCAGCTCCCCCATATCGCCCAGAACGGCTACGCGGCGGCGGCAGGCGGTGTCCGCCAGGATTTCCAGCGCCGCCTCCATGGCCTGGGGGTTGGCGTTGTAGCAGTCGTCGATGATCAGCCGATCCTCCGGCAGACGGATACGCCGCATCCGGGAGCCGGTGGACACATAGGCGGCCACACCCTCCACGATCTCCTGCTCCGACAGGCCCAGATACTCGCCGATGGCGGCGGCCATGGAGGCGGGGTAGATCATGTAGTCTCCCGGGGAGGGGATGGACAGCCGGTAGCTGCGGCGGGAGGTGGTGACGGTGCAGTCCAGGCCGTCGATGCCCCGGCGGACGATATCCGTGACCCGGACATTGCAGCTTTCGCCCTTGCCGCAGCGGAGTGTTTCAAAGGGCAGGGTCAGGCCGTTGAGCAGGGGGTCGTCGCCGCACAGAACGGCCAGCCCACCGGGCCGCAGATGGTCGAATATCTCGCACTTGGCCTGGAGAATGCCCTGCCGCGTACCGCCCAGGTTCTCGATGTGGGCGTCGCCTATGTTGGTGATGACGGCGATGGTAGGCTGCACCAGACTGCCCATGTACCGGATCTGGCCGAAGTGGTCCAGGCCCGTTTCGATAACCGCCGCCTGGTGCCGGGGCTCCAGCTCCAGCAGCGTCTGGGGGGTGCCAATGTGATTGTTGAGATTTGCCCGGGTTTTCAGGGTGCAGAAGTGTCGGGACAGCACCGAGGCGAGCATCTCCTTGGTGGTGGTTTTTCCGGCGGAGCCGGTGACCTGTACCACGGGGATGTCATACAGCCCCCGGTACCAGGCGGCCAGCGCACCCAGAGCCCGTGTGGTGTCCTGGACCTGAATATAAAACTTGCCGGGCAGCAGTGCCTCCGGCACACGGCTGCACAGGCAGCCTGCCGCGCCGTCGGAAAGCGCTGCGTTCATGTAATCATGACCGTCGAACCGCGCGCCCACCAGGGGAATGAACAGGTCTCCGGGGGCGATGCGGCGGCTGTCACTGGTGACGCCGGTGACGGTGTCGCCTCCGGCCTGGAGAAAGGTCCCGCTTACGGCGCGGCAGACGTCCGCCGCCGCCAGGGGCCTCATGCCCGGCCTCCCTTGCGCAGGGCCAGGGATTCGTCCACAATGCGCTGGCACAGGTCGCCGTAGCTGAGGCCCACCTGCGCCGCCTCCTGGGGCACCAGACTGGTGGGGGTCATGCCCGGGAGGGTGTTGATCTCCAGGCACCAGAAGCGGCCCTCCTCATCCAGAATGAAGTCCGCCCGGGAATAGACGCCCAGGCCCAGGGCACGGTGCAGGCGCAGAGCCAGCTCTCCCACAGTATGCCACTGCTCATCGGTAATAGGGGCGGGGCAAAGCTCCTGGGCCCCGTCCTTCTGGTATTTGCAGAAATAGTCGAAATACGCGCCCTTGGGGATGATCTCCACGGCGGGCAGATACCCGTCGCCCAGAACGGCCACCTGGATCTCCCGGCCCCGGATCTTCTGCTCCACGATAACGTGGTCGCCATAGGCCAGCATCCGCTCCAGAGTCTGGGCCAGCTCCTCCCGGGTATCCGGCAGCTCCACGCCGATGGAGCTGCCGCCGTTGATGATCTTCACGGCGCAGGGCACCGGCAGCTCCTGAGCCAGACGGGGGATATCCTCCCGGGTATAGCGCACGTCGTGCCAGGGGGCGGTGGGAATCCCGGCGGCATCCATGATGCGCTTGGTAACGGACTTGTCCATGGCCATGCCGCTGCCCAGATAGCCGCTGCCGGTATAGGGCACGCCCAGCAGGTCCAGGGTGGCCTGAATGCGTCCGTCCTCGCCGCAGGAGCCGTGCAGGGCCAGGAACACCAGGTCCGCCATGGCGCACACGGCCAGCACATCCTTGCCCAGCAGGGACGGTCCCTGGTCCCGGCGGCTGCGGCGCACGGCCTCCAGATCCGGCTCCGTGGACAGGACCCGGTTATCACCGCACAGGCCGTCCGGCGCGTCAAAGATATCGGCGAGACTGCCGGTATAGTCCTCCAGGCCCAGGAACATATCCACCAGAATGGCCTGGTGGCCCCGCTGGCGCAGGGCGCGGCACACGCCGGTGCCGCTGGTCAGAGATACCTGCCGCTCGGTGCTCAGACCGCCGGCCAAAACAACGATTTTCATAGAGATCCCTCATTTCTCAAGGGGACAATGCCCCAAATCACACATTATATCAATATAGCAGTATACCACACTGGCGAGGCAAATACAACTGTTTCCTGCAAAAGCCCCGGGGAGAAAAGGGGAACGGCACACCCCAGCCCGGGATATTTTAACTTTTTCATGGACAAATGAGTCGGAGCGTGGTAAAATAATCCGAATGTATACGCACGGACCGAGGGAGGAAGCATAGCATGAGGGGGAAATTGATCGTATTCGAGGGGACGGACGGCTCCGGAAAGGCCACCCAGACGGCGCTTTTGTGCCGGGAGCTGGAGACACGGGGTGTGCCCTTCCGCAAGCTGGAGTTTCCCCGGTATGGGGAAGAGTCCTCGGCGCTGCTGCGGCTGTACCTGAACGGTGCCTTCGGCACGGACCCCGCCGATGTCAATGCTTACGCCGCTGCCACGTTTTACTCCGTGGACCGATTTGCCTCCTATAAGCAGGACTGGGGCGGCTGGTATGAACAGGGGGGGCTGGTCATTGCCGACCGGTACACCACCAGCAATGCCGTGCACCAGACCTCCAAGCTGCCCCGGGGACAGCAGCGGGCCTTCCTGGACTGGCTGTTTGACTTCGAGTATCGGAAGCTGGGGCTGCCGGAGCCGGACCGGGTGATATACCTGGACATGCCCACGGAGCTGTCCGAGCAGATGATGCGCCACCGGGAGCAGGTGACCCACACAAAGGCGGATATCCACGAGCGGAACGAGGCGTATCTGCGGGCCTGCCGGGAAAGTGCCGCCATGGTGGTGGAATATGGCGGGTGGACCCGCATCGACTGCGCCCGGGACGGTGCGCCCCGCACCGTGGAGGATATCCACCGGGAGGTCATGGAGAAGCTCCGGGACCTGCTGGTGGACATAAAATAAGGAAGGGACGCCTGGGCGCCCCCTCCTATGGATGATGTACGTTCAGCAGGAGCAGCAGCCATCGCCGCTGTTGCCGCCGCAGCCGCAGCCGGACCGGGTGCCGCTGCCGCAGCAGCAGAATACCAGCAGTAGGATCACAATCAGCCAGATGCAGGAGCAGTTGTTGTTGTCAAAGCACATGCCGTTCACCTCACTTGTTTTCTGTATGGGCTATTCTATGCCGGACTTGGCTCCGGCGTATCTTGTCCGGGGCAGACCCGGCGAAAAAACAGAAAGGAACCAAACAAGATGTCCGATTATCAGAATTCCGATACGGCCAAATGGGATGCCGATCAGGTTCGCAGACAGACCGGCGAGACGCAGAAGGCCGCCAAGGGAAAGAAAAAACGCCGCTTTGGCTGGCTGATCTACCTGGCATGCGTGATCGTGGGGTCGTGCCTGCTGGCCGGTCTGGGCTGGCTGGCTGTCAACGATGTGTGCGCCCTGAATAAAGCGCCCCTGACCGCCACCATTGAGGTGGAGAGCGGCGATTCCGTGGGAAAGGTGGCTACCAAGCTGAAGAAAGCCGGGCTCATCGACTCCAAGCTGCTGTTTATGATCACCAGTCCGGTGTTCCATGCCAGCCGCTATATTCAGCCCGGCGTGTATGAGCTGAACACCGACATGGACTTCAACTGTCTCATCAAGTCCATGCAGCCCACCGGCGGCGTGGCGGCCACCGTGACCGTCACCATTCCCGAGGGCTACACCGTGGAGCAAATCATCCAGCTGCTGGCGGAGAACGACGTGTCCGATGCCGCAGCTCTGGAGGAATCTGCCAAAAATCATGTGTTTGACAAGTTCGACTTTGTGGACAACGAAAATCTGGGCAGCGTCAGCCGCCTGGAGGGATACCTGTTCCCGGATACCTACGAGTTCTATGTGAAGGAGAATGCCGATTCGGCCCTGAGCCGCCTGCTGTCCAACTTCCAGGACCGCATTATGGACGACCCGGATATTGCGCCGCTGCTCGCCAATTCTTCCTATAGCCTGAAGGAGATCGTCATCATGGCGTCCCTTATCGAGAAGGAGACGGACGGTACCGACCGTGCCGTGATCTCCTCCGTCATCCACAACCGGCTGGAGAACGTGGGCGAGACGGCCCATCTGCTTCAGATTGACGCATCCCTGGTGTATGCCGCCGGACGGGAGATCACCGAGGACGACTATCAGACCCTGGACAGTCCCTATAACCTGTATACCCACCAGGGCCTGCCCCCCACGGCCATTGCCAACGCAGGTAAGGCGTCTATTGTAGCTGCCCTGAAGCCGGATAAGACCAACTACTATTTTTATGTGCTCAACCCCGATACCCAACGTCATGTGTTCAGCCGGACTCTGACCGAGCACAACGCCAACCTGCGTAAGTTCGGGTGATGGCCGAAGTGAGAAAGAAGCCGGAGTTGCTGGCTCCGGCCGGGGATTGGGAAAAGCTGCAAATGGCCGTTTTATACGGGGCGGACGCCGTGTATCTGGCGGGCACGTCCTTTGGCATGCGGTCCTTTGCGGGAAATTTCAGTGATGAAGAGCTGCCCCGGGCGGTGGAATTTGCCCACCGCCGCGGAGTGAAGGTCCACGCTACCGTGAACACCATGCCCCGCAGCGGCGAGGTGGACCGCCTGCCCGAGCACCTGGAAAAGCTCAACGACGCCGGTGTGGATGCCTTGATCCTGGCAGACCTGGGGGCTTTTACCCTGGCGGGAAAGTACGCTCCCCGGTGCCAGCGGCACATCAGCACCCAGCAGTCCATTGCCAACTATGCCTGCGCCCAGGCGTGGTTCGACCTGGGGGCGCAGCGGGTGGTGCTGGCCCGGGAGCTGGGGATGGACGAGATCCGGGAGATCCGCCGCCGGGTGGACCCGGCGCTGGAGATCGAGACCTTCTGCCACGGGGCCATGTGCGTATCCTACTCCGGGCGGTGTCTGCTGTCCAACTACATGACCGGACGGGACTCCAACCGGGGTGCCTGCGCCCAGCCCTGCCGCTATCAGTACGCACTGATGGAGGAGAAGCGCCCCGGGGAGTATTTCCCGGTGTTCGAGGACGAGAAGGGCACCTACATCATGAATTCCCGGGATATGTGCATGATCGACCACTTGGACGACCTGATGGACGCCGGGGTGGACTGCCTGAAGATCGAGGGGCGGGCCAAGTCCGCCTATTACGCGGCCATCGTAACCGGGGCCTACCGCCACGTGCTGGACGATGCGGCCGCCGGACGGCCCATAGACCCGGTGTGGCGGGACGAAGTGGAGCATGTCAGCCACCGGCACTATTCCACGGGCTTTTTCTACGGCCAACCGGGTCAGTTCTATGAGGATGCCCGGTACATCCGTGATTGGCAGATCTGCGCCGTGGTGACGGACTGCACGCCGGAGGGACTGGCCACCCTGAGTCTGCGCAACAAGTTTGGTGCCGGAGACGCCGTGGAGGTGGTGGGGCCGGATACGAAGCCCTTCTCCATGACGGCACCGATGATGACGGACGCCGAGGGCCTGCCGCTGGCAGAGCCGAAAACGCCCCAGATGGTGTTTACCATGCAGCTGCCGCGTCCGGTGCCGCCTATGAGCTTTATCCGCCATGCGGTGGATCTGGGCGGAAAATAAACAAAGCGGCGGACCGGCCGGGACGCTGCTTTAACGGTTCAGGAACAGAATAACAAACAGCCGCGCATGCCCAAGCGCGGCTGTCTGTTATGTTTGGGGGTAGGAAAATCCCCATGGAAAAGATGGGCAGCAGGCGCTGCCAGGTATTTTTAGCGGCGAAGGAGGTAAACCATAGCCGCTCTCGGCTGCAAATTCAGAACTGGAGACGGTTCTCCTTGGACCAGGTAGTCAGGTCCAGCCGGGGATAGCGCCGGCGCAGTTCCTCGGCGGTCTCAGCATCGCCGCCGGTCATCATAATGCGGTTGATCGCTTCCACATCCGCAGCAGGCATGCCGTGGTCGGCAACCTTTCCGCAGTCCTTACAGGTGTAGGTTCCGTTTTCGGAGACAACCACCTCGCTGCTGCCGCAGAATGCGCAGCGGTGCATTTTCGTAATCAGAGCCATTTTCGATTTATCCTCTCTTTCTTCAAATCCATGGGTAGGATATCATAGAATTTTGCATTTGTAAAACGCATATTTTCGATTGAAACCATGCAAAAAAGGGTGTACAATAGGGAAAACATCAGAAAAGAGGCAGGTGGGGGCAATGAACGCCACAAAATACCAGATTTTCCTGAAAACCGTGGAATGCGGCAGCTTTACCAAGGCGGCGGCGGACCTGAATTTCTCACAGTCCGGCATCAGTCATGCCATCAACTCCCTGGAGGAGGAGCTGGGAGTAACGCTGCTGAGCCGAAACCGGGGCGGCGTGACCCTGACCGGCGACGGCCGGGCCTTGCTGCCCCAGATCCAGCAGCTGTGCACGGAATATCACCGCCTTGCCCAGCAGGCGGCGGACCTGCGGGGCATGGATGCGGGCCTTGTAAAGGTGGCGTCGTTCTCCAGCGTGTCTGCCCAGTGGCTGCCCATGATCCTGAAGGCCTTCAGCAAGCAGTATCCGGCCATCGAATTCGAAATACAGACCTGTGACTTTTACGACCAGATCGAGGAGCTGATCATCACCGGACAGGCGGACTGCGGATTTCTGCGGATGCCGTCGCTGAAGGGACTGCAGGTGTATCCTCTGCACCTGGACCAGCTGAAGGTGATCGTACCCTGCGGCCACCCCCTGTCCCACTGCGACCCCTTCCCGGTGGAGGCTCTGGCCACGGAGCCGGTGATCCAGTTGGAGGAGGGCGACGATTACGAGATCCGTGCTGCTTTTGATGAGATGGGTGTGCGGCCTCACGTGCGCTATATTGCCCGGGAGGACCGGACCATTTTGTCCATGGTGTCCAATGGCCTGGGTATCAGCCTGCTGCCGGAGCTGATGGTGCGGCACAGCCCCTACCCCCTGGTGATATGCCAGCCGCCCATGTCGTTTTACCGGCGCATTGCCATCGGCGTCAAGGATGAAAAGGCGGTGTCCAACTCCACCCAGCGCTTTGTGGACCATGTCCGGGCCTGGGTGCAGGTAAATGGGTTCAAGTAAGAATAGCTCTTTACAAATGCACCCCACTGGGATATGATGGAGAAAATATAAAGATAAAGGAGAAGCTCCCATGATCTATTTCAACAGCGACTATCTGGAGGGTGCCCATCCCTATGTGATGGAGAAGCTCAACGAGACGAATATGGTCCAGACTGTGGGCTACGGCGAGGACGAATACTGCGAGGCGGCACGGGAGAGGATAAAGGCCGTGTGCCAGGCACCGGAGGCGGATGTCCACTTCCTGGTGGGCGGCACCCAGACCAACACCACGGTCATCGCCTCCATTCTGCGTCCGTGGCAGGGCGTCCTGTCCGCCGTCAGCGGACACATCAACTGCCATGAGGCAGGAGCCATCGAGTCCACCGGCCACAAGGTCATCACTCTGCCCACCGCCAACGGCAAGATCACCGCCCGGCAGGTGCAGGACTATGTGGAGTGGCACAAAAACGACGAGTCCACCGAGCACATCGTTCAGCCCGGCATGGTGTATATCTCCCACCCCACCGAGGGCGGCACTCTGTATACCAAGGCGGAGCTGACGGCACTGTACGACACCTGCCGCCGGTATGGCCTGCCCCTGTTCATTGACGGCGCCCGGCTGGGCTACGGCGTCATGGCCGACGGGGCGGAGCTGACCATCCCGGATATCGCACGGCTTTGCGACGTGTTCTACATCGGCGGCACCAAGGTGGGGGCCCTGTTCGGCGAGGCTGTGGTCATCATGAACCCGGCGCTGAAGAAGGACTTCCGCTTCATGATGAAGCAGCGGGGCGGCCGCATGGCCAAGGGCCGTTTGCTGGGCATTCAGTTTGATGCCCTGTTTACCGACGACCTGTACTTCAAAATCTCCCGCCATGCCGACGAGATGGCCTATCAGATCCGGGATATCTTCGTGTCCGCCGGGTACCCGCTGCTGTTTGATTCCCCCACCAACCAGCAGTATCCCATTATGCCCGACGACGAGCTGGCGGAGCTGGGGAAGAGCTTTGGCTATGAATACTGGGAGCGGGTGGACGAGACCCATTCCGGCGTGCGCTTCTGCGCCAGCTGGGCCACTACCCAGGAGCATGTGGACGCCCTGCGGGCGGCGGTACAGGCTCTGCGGAAATAAAAATCGGGGTTCCCTTTTGCGAAAAGATATGATATACTCATGCTGTCTCTGTCCTGTGGACAGAATCAACAGGGGAAACATCAGCGAAATAGGAACATTTTGAGGAGGAACAAGCACATGGAAACTTACGGACTGGAAAAGCTGGGCATCATCAATGCCGCCGCGGTGTACCGCAATCTGACGCCGGCCCAGCTGACGGAGCACGCCCTGCGCCGGGGCGAGGGCACCCTGTCCAACACCGGTGCCCTGGTGGTAAAGACCGGCAAATACACCGGCCGCAGCGCCAACGACAAGTTTATCGTGGACACCCCCGCCATTCATGACGACATCGCCTGGGGCAAGGTGAACCGCCCCATGGACAAGGCCCGGTTCGACGCCATCTATGCCAAGGTCACGGCGTATCTCCAGAACAAGGACGTTTTCATTTTCGACGGCTTCGCCGGGGCGGACCCCAAGTATACCAAGGGCTTCCGCATCGTCAATGAGCTGGCCAGCCAGAATCTGTTCATCCATCAGCTGCTGCGCCGCCCCACGGCGGACCAGCTGAAGGACTTCCATGAGGATTATACCATCATTGCCGCCCCGGGCTTCAAGTGCATCCCCGAGATAGACGGCACCCGGTCCGAGGCAGCCGTTCTGGTGGACTATGAGGCCCATCTGGTGGTGATCTGCGGCACCCGGTATGCCGGCGAGATCAAGAAATCCGTGTTCTCCGTGATGAATTACGTCCTGCCCAAGCAGGGCGTGTTTCCCATGCACTGCTCCGCCAACATCGGCAAGGACGGCGACTCCGCCGTGTTCTTCGGCCTGTCCGGCACCGGAAAGACCACCCTGTCCGCCGACCCCGCCCGCAAGCTCATCGGCGACGATGAGCACGGCTGGGCCGACGACTCCGTGTTCAACTTCGAGGGCGGCTGCTATGCCAAGTGCATCAACCTCTCCCCGGAGGGTGAGCCGGAGATTTACAACGCCATCCGCTTCGGCTCCCTGGTGGAGAACGTGGTCATGGACCCCGAGACCCGGGAGTTCGATTTCGACGACGATTCCCTGGCGGTGAACAGCCGGGTGGGGTATCCCGTGGAGTATATCCCCAATGCGGAGCTGTCCGGCATGAGCCCCAGCGTGCCCAAGACGGTGATCTTCCTCACCGCCGACGCCTACGGCGTGCTGCCGCCTATCAGCAAGCTGGACAAGAACCAGGCCATGTACTATTTCGTATCCGGCTTCACCAGCAAGGTGGCCGGCACCGAGATCGGCGTCACCGAGCCGGTGCCTACCTTCTCCACCTGCTTCGGCGAGCCCTTCCTGCCCCTGGATCCCTCCGTGTATGCCGCCATGCTGGCGGATAAGGTGGAGAAGTCCGGAGCCAGGGTGTACCTGGTGAACACCGGCTGGAACGGCACCGGCAAGCGCATGAAGCTGGCCTATACCCGCGCCATGGTCACCGCCGCCCTGACCGGCGAGATCGAGAAGGCGGCGTTTGTTACCGACCCCACCTTTGGCGTCCAGGTGCCCACGTCCATTGAAGGCGTGCCCAGTGAGCTGCTGATTCCCGCCAACACCTGGGAGGATAAGGCGGCCTACGAGGCCAGCTGCCGGAAGCTGGCGGACAGCTTCGTGGAGAACTTCAAGAAGTACACCCACATGAGCGCCGAGGTGGTGGCCGCAGGCCCCAAGGCGTAAGCGAATGTACCCGTACCGGGACGCGCCGCAGCGCGTCCCGGTTTTTTACAAAGCAGCAGCGACAGGAGGAACTATGTTAGAATTGCGTATTCTGGTGGACAACATCGACTATGACTCCGTTGCGGAGTATCTGATCCCGGTGGTGGCGGAGAAGCTGCGGCGGGAGGACAAGGGCGGCATTCTGGGCAGTGTCCTGGCCGGAAACCCGGATATGGCTGCCGGTATGGCCCGGACGCTGCTGGGAGCCATGAGCCAGGAGCAGAAGGACCGGCTGCTGGTGCAGCTGGTGACCAAAAACCGGGAGAAGCTGCTGGACAAGGGCAACCGGGCCGCCCGGGACAAGGGCATCGGCGTGCAGCTGTGCGACGTGGCGGTGCAGAAGCTCTGACCCGGGTACACGATTTTTTTCCAATAGTCACCGGATTGTCACTTTGGCCTGGTATACTGACGGCAGTAAAGCAAGGAGGCGGAGCATATGGAGATTCTGCGCATCGAGCATCTCAGCAAGGTATACGGCCAGGGGGAGAATCAGGTCCGGGCGGTGGACGACGTGTCCTTTTCCGTGGAAAAGGGGGAGTTTCTGGCCATCATCGGGCCGTCCGGGTCCGGCAAGTCCACGCTGCTGCACATTTTGGGCGGCGTGGACCGGCCCACCTCCGGCAAGGTGTATGTGGACGGCCAGGACGTATACGCCCAGGACGAGGACCATCTGGCCATTTTCCGTCGGCGGCAGGTGGGCCTGATCTATCAGTTTTATAACCTCATCCCGGTGCTGAACGTGGTGGAGAATATGACGCTGCCGGTGCTGATGGACGGCCGTGCGGTGAACAGGCAGCGGCTTGACGAGCTGCTGGATGTGCTTGACCTGCGGGGCCGGGAAAAGCACCTGCCCAACCAGCTGTCCGGCGGACAGCAGCAGCGGGTGTCCATCGGCCGTGCACTGATGAACGCCCCGGCGGTGGTGCTGGCAGACGAACCCACAGGGAACCTGGACAGCAAAAACAGCCAGGAGATCGTGGAGCTGCTGAAGCTTTCCAACCGGAAGTACGGTCAGACGCTGGTGATCATCACCCACGACGAAAACATCGCCCTGCAGGCCCACCGGATCATTGCCATCGAGGACGGGCGCATCACCCGGAATCAACGGATCCGGGAGGTGCAAAAATGAACGTATTCCACCGCTTCACCCGGCAGTCCCTGCGGAAGAACCGCTCCCGCACCTGGGTGACCATCGTGGGCATCGTGCTGTCGGTGGCCATGTTCACCGCCGTGACGGAGGGAGCCTACAGCGGCGTGCGGTATCTGGTGCGCACGACGGAGTACACCGTGGGCCGGTTCCACGGCTGCTACCAGAACCTCACGGAGCAGCAGGCAACGCAGCTGAGCCGTGATGAAAAGGAGATCGCGGAGATGTCCGCCTGGCAGACGGTGGGCTGGGGCAATATCGGCAGCCAGAACGAGTATAAGCCGTATCTGCGGGTCATGTCCATGGACCCCGACCTGCCGGAGCTGGTGTCCATCCGGCTGGCCGGCGGACGTCTGCCGGAAAAGGCGGGGGAGATTCTCCTGCCGGAGCACCTGCTGTCCAACGGCAATGTGCGGTACGTCCTGGGGGACACCATGGAGCTGGAGCTGGGCCACCGGACGCTGGGTGGGGAGGAGCTGACGGCCGATGACCCCTATACGAAGGGGGAGACGCTGACAGATACCACGCCCCACACCTACACTGTGGTGGGCTTTTACCAGCGGCTGGATATGACGACGGAGCCCTTCTCCTGCCCCGGCTATACTGCCCTGACCTGTCAGGAGCAGGGCTATCAGACGGATGAATTTTTCCGGGTGGCCCACCCCAGCCGCTTTTACAGCTATATGGAGGGAAATGCCGAGAAATATCCGGGACTGGCGTGGTACTCCAACTCCACCCTGCTGAATTACTATGGCGCCACCCGTATCCTGTCGGTGAACCGGCTGCTCTATGACTTTGCGGCGATTCTGCTGCTGCTGATCTTCTTCGGGTCGGTGTCGCTGATTTACAACGCATTTTCCATTTCCGTGGCGGAGCGGACCCGCCAGTTTGGCATCCTGAAATCTGTGGGGGCAACGAAAAAACAGATCCGCGGCAGCGTCCTGTATGAGGCGCTGGTGCTGTGCGCCGTGGGCATCCCGCTGGGGCTGCTGGTGGGCTGCCTGGGCATCGGCGTGACCTTGTACTGCCTGCGGGGCAGCTTCGGCTTTCTGCCCGGCGGGGAAAGCGGCGGCGCAGTGGAGATGCGGTTTGTGCTGAATCTGTGGGCGCTGCTGGCGGCGGCGGGCATCGGCCTGATCACGGCGGTGATTTCTGCCTGGATCCCCGCCCGGCGGGCGGTGCGGCTGTCGCCGATAGAGGCCATCCGCCAGACCCAGGACGTGAAGATCCGGAGCCGGGAGGTAAAGACCTCTCCCCTGACGGGGAAGCTGTTCGGCTTTTCCGGGATGCTGGCGGCCAAAAACTTCAAGCGTGACCGCAAGCGCTACCGGTCCACGGTGGTGGGATTGTTCCTCAGTGTGACCCTGTTCATCTCGGCTTCGTCCTTCTGCGCTTACCTGACGGGCGCGGTAACGCGGCTCAGCTCCGATGGGATGGGGGTGCAACTGTATTACAGCGAGGCCCTGCCGGAGGATGTGACCCCGGAGCAGCGCCTGGGCCAGCTCAGTGCGGCCCATGGCGTGGAATCGGGCTTCTATACCGCCGACAGCTACTCGACCCTGTCCTTTGCCGGAGAGGACATGGACCCGGAATACTGGAGCGATACCGTCCGGGACGGGACAGGGGAGAGCAGGAGCGTTTCCTTCTATTTCCTTCAGGACGGGGACTTCCGGCAGCTGCTGCGGGAAAATGGCTTGGCGGAGGATGACTATTTCCGTGCCGGCTCACCCCGGGCGGCGGCCTGGGACGCGCTGGAGACCTGGCGCGGCGACGGCGGGGACCACGACAAGCTGTATCGCTACCGTCTGTTGAACGGGAACCGCCTGCCCATCACCGGGACGGAGGCCAGTTACCGTGATATGGAGGGCTGGTTCACAGAGGGGGAGCGCGTCACCCGGGACGGCGCGGAATATGTGCTGTATTATCCGGTGGACTATATGGACACCTACTATGAAGCACGGGAGCAGGGAGAAGCACCCGACGCCGGTCAGGCCAAGCCGGTGCCGGTGGAGGAGGCCGTCAACAGCGGGACCTATACGGTGGGAGCCATTCTGAAGGAGCGTCCTGCTTTTCTGAACTCTGACAATGGCCTGGTCCTGCTGTACCCATACAGCATGTACGAGGCCGTCACCGGGCAGGCCCGGCCATATGCCCTGAGCTTCTGGTTCCGGAGCGGCGACCATGCCGCCGCATACGAGAGCATGGGCCGCGTGCTGACAGAGCTGGGCCTGAGCCGCTCCGATCTGCAGGACCTGGCCGCCAACGGCGAAAGCCAGCGGGCCATGACAACGGTGGTGAACGTATTCTCCTACGGATTCATCATCCTCATTTCGCTGATCGCCATGACCAATGTGTTCAACACCATTTCCACCTCCATTGCCCTGCGGCGGCGGGAATTCGGTATGCTGCGGTCCGTGGGGCTGACCCAGGGAGCCTTTGCCCGGATGATGGACTATGAGTGCCTGATTTACGGTCTGCGGGCGCTGCTGTGGGGGCTTCCGGTGTCGGCTCTGGTAACCTATGCCATCTATCGCACCATGGCCAAGACCATATCCACCGGCTTCTATATCCCGTGGTACAGCGTGGCCATCGCCGTGGGCAGCGTGTTTGTGGTGGTGTTTGCCACCATGCTGTACGCCACCCGCCGCATTCGCCGGGAGAATCCCATTGACGCCCTGAAGCAGGAGAATCTGTAGGCGATTGCCGGAACGGCCGCCCCGTGAGGGCGGCTGTTCTTTTTTGCTTGTAATCGAAGGGAATTTCTGATATAATGCACCTGAATGCTATTTTGGGGAGGAAGCCCTGTGGGATATCTGGAAAATTTGTGGAATGCGCTGGACTTCGGCTCCCTGTGGGATCTGCTGCTGCGGCTGGTGTCGGTGTTTCTGTGCCTGACGGTGCATGAAACGTGCCACGGGCTGGCGGCGCTGGCTTTGGGAGACCCCACTGCCAAGCGGGCCCGGCGGCTGAGCCTGAACCCTCTGCGGCACATCGACTGGTTCGGCCTGCTGATGATGGTAACGGTGGGCTTCGGTTGGGCCAAGCCTGTGCCGGTGGACCCCCGGTATTTCCGCCGGCCCAAGCAGGGCATGGCCCTGACGGCGCTGGCCGGGCCGGTGTCCAACTTCCTGCTGGCGCTGGTGCTGCTGTTTGCCGGACGGCTGGTGTATGACTATGCCCCGTATTCTGAAGCGAATCAGAGGCTTCTGACGTTTCTGCTGACCACGGCCATCCTGTCGCTGGGTCTGGGGCTGTTTAACCTGATCCCCGTTCCGCCGCTGGACGGCAGCAAGGTGTTGTTTTCTCTGCTGCCGGACCGGGCGTATAACATGATGCTGCGGTACGAGCGGTACGGCATGCTCCTGCTGTGGGCGGTGGTGCTGCTGGGCGTGGGTGACAAGTGGATGAGCGCCGCTATCCAGTGGACGTATGAGCTATTCTGCCGCGTGGTCGGCTTTTGAGAGGGTACAGGCAAATTGGAAAGTCCCATTTATAAGCTGGAAAAGGTGGTCCAGGGAAAAGAGGAGCTCCAGGATTTTGAGGGGCCCCTGGACCTGATCCTGTTCCTGCTGAGTAAGAATAAGATCGAAATACAGGATATCCCCATTGCCCTGATTCTGGACCAGTATCTGGCGTATCTGGACCGGCGCAAGGAGATGGACCTGGAGGTGGCCAGCGAGTTTGTGACCATGGCCGCCCACCTGATGTATATCAAGACACGGATGCTCCTGTCCCTGGAGGATGAGGAGGCCAAAAACGAGATGGATGCCCTGATTCAATCTCTGGCGGAGCGGCAGCGGGGCGAGGCCTATGCCCGGGTGCGCCGTCTGGCGGAGCTGCTGGGGCCTATGGGCGAGTTCGGCCGCAGCATCCTGACCCGGCCCCCGGAGCCCGTGGAACGGGGCAAGGTGTATGAATACGACCAGCGGCCCGGGGATCTGGTCATCGCCATGCAGGAGATGACGGACCGGCGGGGGCAGGCGGAGACGCCGCCGCTGCGTGCCTTTGACGAGATCGTCAAGCGGGAGCCCTATCCCGTGGAGCAGAAGGCCAAGGAGATCATCCGGAGGCTGAAGGCGGGCGGCATTACGCGGTTTTTGCTGCTGTTTCGCGGCAGCCGCAGCCGCAGCGAGCTGGTGGCCACGTTTATGGCGGTGCTGGAGCTGTGCCGCAGCCGGATCATCCGGCTGGCGGGACCTGCTGCCGACTGCACCGTTGCCTGCCGGGAGGACAGCGAGGAATAAAACATGGAAGCAATGGAAATGAAGGAAATAGAGGCTGCGGTAGAGGGCATTCTGTTCGCCTCCGGGGAGCCGGTGGCGGCGGATCGTATTGCCGTGGCATTGGAGCTGGACCGGGACACCGTGGACCAGGTGCTGCGCCGTCTGGCGGACTATTACAGCTATGAGCGCCGGGGCATGCGCCTGGTGCGGATGGAGGACACCTGGCAGCTGTGCTCCGCACCGGAGTATGCCGACGTGATCCGACGGGCCTTTGAGATCCGCAAGCCCGCCAAGCTCTCCCAGCCGGCGCTGGAGGTGCTGACCGTCATCGCATACTATCAGCCCACCACCCGGGCCTATGTGGATCAGATCCGGGGGGTGGACAGCTCGTATACCGTGGGGCTGCTGCTGGACCGGCACCTCATCGAGGAATGCGGCCGTTTGCAGGTGCCGGGACGGCCCCGGCTGTACCGAACCACCAAGGCGTTTCTGCGGGCGTTTCATCTGAAGTCCTTGGACGACCTGCCGGAAATTCCGGGGCTGGAGGCGGATGGTCAGCTGCGGCTGGACCAGGACGGCGCCGTTCAGGATCCGGAACAATAAGCAATAGAAGGGGGATCCCCGCATGGCTGCACTGTGGATACTGGGCATACTGCTGGCACTGATCGTGGCGGCGCTGTTTCTGCGGGTAGGGGTGCGCATTGCCTTCGGACAGGAGCTGCGCGTTACCGCCGCAGCGGGGCCTGTGCGGATGCAGATCGTGCCGCGTTCCCCGAAAAAGCCCAAAAAACAGAAAAAGCACAAGGAGAAAAAGAATCCGCCTGAAAAGCAGAAGGCAGCGCCCCGGGAGAAGCGGAAGCTGGGCCTGACGCCCGGCGATATCCGGTCGGCCCTGCCGTATCTGTGGCAGTCCTTGCAGGGGGGGCTGAGAAAGACCCGGCAGCGGCTGCGCATTGACCCCATGCAGGTGTCGGTGATCCTGGGCGGGGAGGAGGACCCGGCGGCATCTGCTGAGACCTACGGCTGGATCAGCACGGCGGTGTGGACATTTATGCCCCGGCTGGAGGAGCTGATGTGTATCCCGGACCCGTATATTCACCTGGACGTGGACTATAACGCCCGGGAGACCAGGGCAGAGGGAGAGATCGGTCTTTTCTTCCAGATCAGGGATCTGTTTGCCATTGGCTTTGCCTTCGGTATCCCGGCACTGAAGTGGCTGCTGCGGTGGAAGAAGGAGAAGAAGCTGCGGGAGGTGGCCGCGCAGGCCGAACAGGCCCAGACGGTCCAGAAGACGGAAGAAACCGACGGTGCGAAAACGCCTGAGAACGATAAGAAAGGATGACACCCATGGAAAACAACGAGAGAAAGAACAATTCCCTGACGGAGCTGATGGAGGCATCCATGAGCAAGATCCGCGATATGGTGGACTCCAATACCATCATCGGCGAGCCCATCCAGACCCCGGACGGCGTGACCCTGATCCCCGTGTCCCGGCTGAGCTTCGGCTTCGGCTGCGGCGGCGGCGATTACGGCAAGCAGGCCCCCAAGTTCGGCGGCGCCAGCACCGCCGGCGTGAAGGTGGAGCCGGTGGCGTTCCTGGTGGTGAAGGACGGCGTGACCCGGGTGATGCCCGTGGCGCTGCCCGCCGTGGGCACCGTGGACCGGGTCATCGATCTGGTGCCCCAGGTCATGGACCGGGTGGAGAGCTTCATCGACAAGAAGAAGGCGGAAAAAGAAACGTACTGAGTGAATAGAATGAGGTCATCGCTGTGGATATGGGGTGATCTCTGTGAGAAAACGGATGTGGCTTCTGGTGGGGCTGGCGCTGTGGTGGTGCCTGGCGCCGGTGCGGGCGTGGGGTGTGTCCACCAGCGCCTCTGCCGCCGTGCTGATGGATGCGGACACCGGGCAGGTGCTGTATGACCACAACGGCAGCCGGCGGATGCTCATCGCCAGCACCACCAAGATCATGACGGCCCTGGTGGTGCTGGAGCGGGCGTCGCCTGGGGAGGAAGTGACCGTCCGGCAGGAGCACATGACCGAGGGCTCCTCCATGTACTTAAAGCCCGGGGAGCGGGTGACGGTGGAGGAGCTGCTATATGGGCTGCTGCTGTGCTCCGGCAACGATGCGGCGGCGGCCCTGGCGGACTACTGCGGCGGAACGGCTTCCTTCGTCCGGCGGATGAACGGCCTGGCCCGGGAGCTGGGGATGGAGGACACGTCCTTTGCAAATCCCAGCGGCCTGGACGATGACGGTCATTATTCCACCGCCCGGGATATGGCCCGCCTGGCGGTCTATGCCGCCGGGAACCACACCTTTGCGCGCCTGTGCTCCACCCGGAGCGTTACGGTGGGCGGGCGCACCATGACCAATCATAACCGGCTTCTGCGGGCGGTGCCCGGGTGCATCGGCATGAAGACCGGATACACCAGAGCCGCGGGACGGACCCTGGTCAGCGCTGCTGAACGGGACGGCCGGCGGCTGGTGGCTGTCACCCTGCAGGACGGCAACGACTGGGCGGATCATGCCGCCCTGTACGACTGGGGTTTTGCCCAGGAGACCAGGCAGGAGACGGCTGCATTGAACCGGGAGGATACGCCGTGAAGGAGCGTCTGCAAAAGATCATAGCCGCCGCAGGAATCTGCTCCCGCCGGGCAGCAGAGGACCTGCTGCGGCAGGGCCGGGTGCAGGTCAACGGACAGATCGCCGCCCTGGGAGACCGGGCGGACCCGGAGACGGACGCCGTCACCCTGGACGGGCAACCCCTGAGCCGGGAGCCGGAGAGAGTGTATCTGATGCTCAATAAGCCCCGGGGCTATGTCACCACCCTGTCGGACGAGCGGGGACGGCGGACGGCGGCGGAGCTGGTGTCCGGCTGCGGCGCACGGGTGTACCCTGTGGGGCGGCTGGACATGGACTCCGAGGGCCTGCTGCTGATGACCAACGACGGGGCGTGGATGCAGCGGCTGCTGCACCCCAGCCGCGAGATCGAGAAGGAATACCGGGTGACGGTAACGGGCCCGGTGGAGGGGGCCGCCGGACGGCTGGCCGCCATCCGGGACCTGGAGGGGGAGCGCATCCGTCCGGCCAGGGTGCGGGAGCTGTGGCGGGACGGGAATAAGGCTGCCCTGTCCGTGACCATCCATGAGGGAAAAAACCGCCAGATCCGCCGGATGTGCCGCCAGGCGGGACTGGCGGTGCGGCGCCTGCAGCGTGTGCGGGAGCACACGCTGACGCTGGGAGATCTGCCGGTGGGCCGGTGGCGGTATCTGACGCAGCAGGAGCTGCAAATGCTGGAAGGAAGCGAGAAGCGGTGAGTAAAAACGTGCTGCAGGCCATACGGGGCCGGATGGAGAGCTTTTCCCGGGGACAGAAGCGCATTGCCGATTATATTCTGATGAACTATGACAAGGCGGCGTTTATGACCGCGGGACACCTGGGGCGCAAGGCCCAGGTCAGCGAGTCCACGGTGGTGCGGTTTGCGTCCCAGCTGGGGTACGATGGGTATCCCAACATGCAGAGGGCTTTGCAGGAGCTGGTGCGGGGACGGCTTACCTCCCTCCAGCGCATTCAGGTGTCCCGGGATCAGATGCAGGAGCAGGACGTGCTCACCGGCGTGATGCAGCGGGATATGAACAGCATCCACACCGCCATTGAGCAGCTGGATCGGACGGCCTTTGACCGGGTGGTGGACCGCCTGCTGACCGCCAGCCACATCTATCTGATGGGGGTGCGGTCGTCGGCATTTCTGGCGGGGTATCTGAACTTTTATCTGCACCTGATGTTCAAGAACGTGACTCTTGTGCAGAACGCTGCCGCAGGAGAAATCTTTGAGCAGCTCAGCCAGATCGGCCCCGGAGATGTGCTGGTGGGCATCAGCTTTCCCCGGTATTCCCAGATGGCTATCCACGCCGTGGAGTACGCCCGGGATCGGGGAGCCGATGTGGTGGCCATTACCGACAGCCAGATGTCGCCCCTTTACCGCATGGCCACGGTGTCGCTGCTGGTGCGCAGCGACATGATCTCTTTTGTGGATTCCATGGCTGCGCCCCTGAGCCTGCTGAACGCGCTGATCGTGGCAGTGGGACGGCAGAAGAACGAGGAGGTATCCGGCACGTTCTCCCAGCTGGAGAACGTCTGGTCCAAATACAACATATTCGGGAAAACGGAAGATGAATCATAAGCGTATCGCGGTGATCGGCGGGGGAGCCGCCGGATTGATGGCGGCCATTGCCGCCGCCGAAAGCGGCGGACAGGTGACGCTGCTGGAGCCCAACGAGCGGCTGGGCAAAAAACTGAACATCACCGGCAAGGGCCGGTGCAACGTGACCAACAACTGCTCCCGGGAGGAGCTGCTGCGGAACATCCCCCGGAACGGACGTTTTCTGTACGGGGCCTTTGCCCGGTTCGACAGCCGGGATGCCATGGCGTTTTTTGAGACGCTGGGGGTGCCCCTGAAAACCGAGCGGGGAAACCGGGTCTTTCCTCAGTCGGACTGCGCCTTCGACGTATCCGGGGCCCTGCGCCGCCGGTGTGAGCGGCTGGGGGTGCGATGGGTCCGGGACCGGGCCGTGTCCGTGGAAACGGCGGAGGGCCGGGTCTGCGGCGTTGCTGGAGAAAAGGAAACGTATCCGGCGGAGGCGGTGATTTTGGCCACCGGCGGCGTCAGCTATCCCGGCACCGGCTCCACCGGCGACGGATACCGCATGGCGGCGGCCCTGGGCCACGGGATCGTACCGCCCTGCGGGTCGCTGGTGCCTCTGGTCAGCGATGACGGCGACTGCCGCCGGATGCAGGGACTGGCTCTGAAAAATGTGGAGCTGACGGCTCTGAACGGGAAGAATAAGGTGCAGTTCCGGGATTTCGGGGAGTTGCTGTTCACCCACTTCGGTGTGTCGGGGCCGCTGGTGCTGTCCGCCAGCGCCCATTTGCGGCACTGGGACCGGGAAAAATACCGGCTGTGCATCGATCTGAAGCCGGCGCTGGACCGGGACAAGCTGGAGGCCCGTATTCTGCGGGACCTGGGGGAGAATCCCAACCGGGACTTTGAAAAGATCGTGGCCGGGCTGGTGCCCCACAGTATGGTGCCGGTGCTGCTGGATCGGCTGGAGGTCCCGGCAGGGCTGAAGGCCAACTCCGTGACCAGGCAGCAGCGGCGGGCCCTGGAGGAGCTGCTGAAGTGCTTTCCCGTGTCCGTTACCGGACCGCGTCCGGTGGCCGAGGCCATCGTTACCTCCGGCGGCGTGCAGGTGAGCCAGGTGCAGCCGTCTACCATGGAATCGAAGCTGGCTCCGGGGCTTTACTTTGCCGGGGAAATACTGGATGTTGACGCCTATACCGGCGGCTTTAACCTACAGATCGCCTGGTCCACTGGGCATCTGGCGGGGACAAGCGCCGCCGGAGCGGAAGGAGAATGAATATGCCTGAACTGTATTCCGTAGCCATAGACGGGCCCTCCGGGGCCGGAAAGAGCACGCTGGCCAAGGCCGCAGCAGCGGCCCTGGGGATCTGTTATGTGGACACCGGGGCCATTTACCGCACCATCGGCTATGGCGTGTATTGCCGGGGCATTGACCCGTCGGATGCGGCGGCCGTGGCGGCGGTCCTGCCGGAGATGCGGCTGGAGCTGCATTATGACCAGGCAGGGCTTCAGCGGATGAAGCTGGCAGGCCGGGACGTGACGGAGGAGATCCGCCTGCCGGAAATGTCCAAATACGCGTCCAAGGTCTCCGCTATCCCGGCAGTGCGGGACTTCCTGCTGGAGCTGCAGCGGGACCAGGCCCGCCGCCGCAGCGTGATTATGGACGGCCGGGACATCGGCACGGTGGTGCTGCCGGACGCTACGGTGAAGATCTTCCTCACCGCTGCGCCGGAGGTGCGGGCCATGCGCCGGTGCCGGGAGCTGGAGCAGCGAGGCACGCCCCAGCCCTATGAGCAGGTGCTGCGGGACATTGTGGACCGGGACTGGGCCGATTCCCACCGGGACATCGCGCCCCTGTGCAAGGCGGAGGATGCCGTGGAGCTGGACACCGGGGCGCTGACCTTTGACGAGAGCCTTCGGCTGCTGCTGGATACCATAAGGAGGCGGGCAGGACTGTGAAAAATCCGCATTTTGTCCGGATACAGAAAATCCTGGGGCCGCTGGTGCGGTTTTTGTTCCCCATTACCCTGGAGGGGGCGGAGAATCTGCCGGATGACCGGTCGGTGATGCTGTGCGCCAACCACAGCAGCGCCTGGGATCCCATTTTGTTTGTGGCAGCCATATGGACGGGTTATCCCCTGCGGATCATGGCCAAAAAGCAGCTGCTGCGGATTCCCATCCTGGGCAGCATTCTCAAGGCCATCGGCGTGTTTGCCGTGGATCGGGGCAACTCGGACATTCTGGCGGTGAAAACCGCCATTCAGAGCCTGAAGCAGGGATGGAATCTGCTGATCTTCCCGGAGGGCACCCGGGTGAAGAATCCGGGACAGGCGGAGGTCAAGGGCGGCGCGGCCATGATGGCCATCCGCTCTGGGGTGAACATGGTACCCATGTTCATCGACACGAAAAAGCGCCTGTTCCGCCGGGTGCGGATCATCATCGGCCGGCCCTACAGCCCGGTGTATACCGGCCGGAAGGGCACGGCGGAGGAATACCAGGCCAACGCCGACGAAATCATGCGGCGGGCCTATGCATTGGGAGGTATCACATGCCGGTGATCCAAGCGAAAAGCGCCGGCTTCTGCTACGGTGTGCGCCGGGCCGTGGAGCTGGCGGAGAAAACTGCCCGGGAGAACGGCGGCTGCGTCATGCTGGGCAGCATCATCCACAACGCCAACGTGGTGGCCCGGCTGGAACGGCTGGGGGCCAGGCAGGCAGATACGCCGGACCAGGTGTGTCCCGGAGACACGGTGATCATCCGCTCTCATGGCGAGACAAAGCAGGTGCTGGAGCGGCTGGAGGAAATGGGCGCCCGGTGCGTCAACGCCACCTGCCCCAACGTGCTGCACATTCAGCGCGTCGTGTCCCGGGCGGACGAAGCCGGGCGCATTCCCCTGGTCATCGGGGAGCCCCACCACCCGGAGGTCATGGGCGCGGCCAGCTGGTCGGACCGGACTCTGGTGTTTTCCGGGCCGGAGGAACTGGAGCAGTGGCTGCTGGAGGACCCCGGCCGGCAGAATCTGCCCTTGACGGCAGTGGCCCAGACCACCTGCGTGCGGAGTATCTGGGAAAGTTCAAAAAAAATTCTAAAAAAACTGTGTACAAACGCGGAATTATTTGATACAATATGTGATGCTACGCATAGGCGTCAGTCCGAGGCGGCGGAGATCGCTTCTCGGGTGGACGTCATGGTCGTGGTCGGAGATCGTAAAAGTGCCAACACCAAACATTTGACAGAGATTTGCCGTGAGCTTTGCCCCAGGGTGTTCCAGATCGAGGGAGCAGGGGAGCTTACACCGGACCTTTTTATTGGATGTTCATTGGCGGGACTTACGGCCGGCGCGTCCACACCGGCGGGCATCATTAAGGAGGTATATACAACGATGAGCGAAGAAATCAAGAACAACGAAATCAAGGAAGAGAGCTTTGAGGAGCTGCTGGACAAATCTTTCAAGACTTTAAATACAGGGGAGAAGGTAACCGGTATCGTGACGGCTGTGGGTCCCACTGAGGTCCAGGTGGATCTGGGCTGCAAGCAGGCCGGCTATATCTCCGTGGACGAGCTGTCTGCCGATCCCAACGTGAAGCCCGAGGATGTGGTGAAGGTCGGCGACGAGATCGAGACCTATATCATCCGTGTCAACGACGTGGAGGGCTATGCCATGCTGTCCAAGAAGCGCCTGGACGCCGTGAAGGTCTGGGAGGACATCGAGGAGGCCCGCGAGAACAAGACCACCCTGGAGGGTAAGGTCACCGAGGAGAACAAGGGCGGCATCGTCGTCAACGTCAAGGGCGTGCGCGTGTTCGTTCCCGCTTCCCAGAGCGGCCAGCCCCGCGGTGCGGACCTGTCCGAGATGATCGGCCAGACCGTGTCCCTGCGGATCACCGAGGTCAACCGTGCCCGCCGCCGTGTGGTGGGCTCCATCCGTGCCGTGCAGTACGAGGCCCGTCAGGCTGCCCAGGCTGCCATTTGGGAGAGCATCGAGGTGGGTAAGCACTATACCGGTACCGTCAAGTCCATGACCAGCTATGGCGTGTTTGTGGATATCGGCGGCGTGGACGGTATGGTACATATCTCCGAGCTGTCCTGGTCCCGCATCAAGAACCCTGCCGAGGTGGTTTCTGTGGGCGACACTCTGGATGTGTACGTTATCTCCTTCGACCCCGAGAAGCACAAGATCTCCCTGGGCGTCAAGGACCACTCCTGCAACCCCTGGGATACCTTCATGAACACCTATAAGGTGGGCGACGTGGCCAATGTCCGCATCGTGAAGCTGATGACCTTCGGCGCCTTCGCCGAGGTAGTTCCCGGCGTGGACGGCCTGATCCACATCTCCCAGATTGCGGACCGCCGCATTGAGAAGCCCGGCGACGTTCTGTCCGAGGGCCAGATGGTGGACGCCAAGATCACAGCTGTGGACGAGGAGAAGCAGAAGATTTCTCTGTCCATCCGCGCCCTGCTGGCTGATGAGCCTGCCGAGGACGAGGAGTAAGATCCCTTCCGAAAAACAACAAAAGGCCCCCGGTGTACGGCACCGGGGGCCTTTTTGTACGCTGTGGGTCAGCGCTGGTTCTGGTTCTGCTGCTGATTCTGGTTCTGGTTCTGCTTGGTATTGCGGTTCTGACGGGTGTTCTGGTTCTGGTTGCTCTGGTTGCCGTTCTGATTCTGGTTCTGGTTCTGATACTTGTCCATGACGGACACCTCCTTCTGTACCTGCGGTACAGGGATAGTGTGACCGGAATCGGCGAAAACATGCACGGAAGTGTGCAAAAAAATGCAAACGGCGGCGCCGGGGTTGTTCCGGAGGGCGGAATCTGGTATAATGCGGGTATCATATTCTGAAGGGAGGGAACGGCTGTGCGGATGCTGGCATCCATTGCACTGTCCTTTGCCGCAGCGGTTTTCGCGGCGGTGCTGCTGCCCTGGAGCGACTGGACTTGGTGGGCAGCGGCCGCAGCCGGCGCGCTGGGTCTGCTGGCGGTTTTTCTGCGGCGGCATCTGCCGGAGAAGCTGCGGCTGCGGGCCGCGGTGATGCTGTTCTCTCTGTGCGCGGGGCTGGTGTACTATGGCGGGTATCAGAACTTGGTGCAGCGGCCGGTGCTGGACCGGTGCGGGCGGGAGGCGGCGTTTTCCGCAACGGTGGAAAACTATGGTCAGCTGACGGAGCGGGGAGCCAAGGTCACGGTGTATCTGGACGGGCTGCGGGGCGCCAAAGCGGTTTGCTATGGGGACGCGTCCCTGGCGGCTTTGGAGCCGGGACAGAGGATTACCGGCCGGGCCAAATGGCAGGATGCGGGCCGCATCCATGAAAACGACGTGACCACGTTTACCTCCCGGGGCGTGTTCGCTTTGCTGTACGTCCAAGAGGACACAGCAGTGGAGCAGGGCAGTGCCGGGAGCCTGCGATGGCTTCCACAGCGGATGGCCCGGGCCATGCGGGAGAAGATCGCCGCCATCTGGGACGACGGGACTACTGCCGCATTCGTAACGGCGGAGCTGACTGGGGATCGGAGCGGTTTGTCCGTAGAGGACGAGACCGCTATGTCCCAGGCGGGCCTATCGCACCTGTTTGCGGTCTCCGGGCTGCACTGCGCTTTTTTGGTGAGCCTGTTGGGACTGCTGCTGGGCAGCCGGAGGCGTCTGTTTGCAGGGGTATCCATGGCGGTGCTGGCATTTTATATGCTGATGGTGGGCCTGTCCCCGTCGGTGGTCCGGGCGTGTGTCATGCAGGCATTTGTGCTGGCGGCTCCGCTGTTCAAGCGGGACAGCGATGGGCTGACCAGTCTGGGTGCGGCACTGCTGGTGATTTTATTGGGGAACCCCTTTGCCGCCGGAAGCATCAGCCTGCAGCTGAGCTTTGCGGCCACGCTGGGACTGGTGTGGCTGTCGCCTAAGCTGTATGGGGCCATGTCCCGGGTATATACCGGGAAAAAACGGGCCATACGGTGGGCGGTGAACTTTGTGTGCGCCAATGTATCGGCATCGCTGGCGGCGCTGATTTTTACCATTCCGCTGACGGCGGTCTACTTCAACATTCTGACGCTGGCTGCGCCGGTGAGCAATCTGCTGGCGGTACCGGCGGCGGGCTGGAATTTTATGGCCGGCTTCGTAACGGTGCTGGTGGGCTTTGTGTGGCTGCCGGCGGCCCGGGTGCTGGGCTGGGTATGCTTCGGGCTGGTACGGTATGTGCTGTGGGCCGCCGGACTGCTGGCCTCCGTCCCGGGGCATGCGGTGTATTTTTCCAACGGTTTTCTGAAATACTGGCTGCTGTATGTGTATGCCATGTTCGGCGGATGCGCACTGACCCGGGACAGGATGCGGAAGTATGCTGCGGCCGGAGCTCTGGCGGCGGTGACGCTGCTGCTGGCGGTGGGACTCAACGCCGGGCTGCACCGGTATGGAGACCTGTCCGTGATGGCGCTGGACGTGGGCCAGGGCGAGAGTGTGGCCCTGTATACCCGGGAGAAGGCGGTGCTGGTGGACTGCGGATCCAGCAACGGCTATATCAGCGCCGGAGCCCGGGCGGCAGACCAGCTGGAGAGCATGGGCATCCACCGGCTGTCGGCGGTGGCGGTGACCCACTATCACGCCGACCACACCAATGGGCTGGAGGAGCTGATGGCCCGGATGCCTGTGGAGCGGCTGCTGCTGCCGGATATTGAGGACGAGTACGGCGTGCGGGACCGGCTGCTGGAGCTGGCCCGGGAGAAGGACATTGCTGTGACCATGGTGACGGACGTTTACAGACTGCCTATGGGCAGCGCCATGCTGACCATCTATCCGCCGGTGGGCGCGGGAGATCTGAACGAGCAGGGACTGACGTATCTGTGCTCCGCAGGGGATTTTGATGCCCTTATCACCGGGGACATGGCCGGAAATACGGAGAAAAAGCTCATAGAGCAGTTTGCGCTGCCGGATATCGAGGTGCTGGTGGTAGGCCACCACGGCTCCCGGTACAGCAGCACCGACGCCTTTTTGCAGCAGGTGCGGCCGGAAACGGCTATCATCAGCGTGGGAGACAACAGCTACGGTCATCCCACCCAGGAGGCTATGGACAGGCTGTCCCGGAACGGGGCCGCGGTGTATCGCACCGACCGGCAGGGAAACATTCTGGTGACCGTGAACGGAGGAACATAAATGGCGGCAAGGACCACAAAAAAAAGCGGCGCGGCGCTGGAGCGGCTGCGGGCGGATCTGAAGGCCGGGAGTCCGGCCAATGTGTATATTTTCTACGGAGAGGAGACGTATCTGCGGGACCGGTATCTGGAGGAGCTGCGGCAGCTGCTGGTGCCGGCGGGCTTTGAGGAGTTCAACTATCACCGGCTGCCGGGGAAGGGGCTGACGGTCCAGGACCTGACGGAAACAGTGGAGGCCATGCCTATGATGGCCCAGCACACCCTGGTGGTGGTGACGGATATGGACCTGTTCCGGCTGGACGAGGGGCAGCGGGGGCTGCTGATTGAGCTTCTGGGAGATTTTCCGGAATACTGCACGCTGGTATTTGTCTATGACGTGCTGGCATACAAACGGGACGGAAAAATGAAAAAGCTGTGCGCCGCTATCGGGGACCATGTCCAGGAGGTGGAGTTCTGCCAGCAGGAGCGGGAGCAGCTGCTGCGGTGGATGAAGCGACGGTTTGCGGCGGAGGGCCACGACATCGACATCGCGGCTGCGGATCATCTGCTGTTTACCTGCGGGACGCTGATGACAGACCTGGTGCCGGAGATCGGAAAAATCGCCGCCTATGCCAAGAGCCAGCGCATCACCATTGCGGATATCAACGCCGTGGCGGACCCCATTCTGGATGCGCAGGTGTTTGACATGACCAACAGCATCACCGCCGGAAAGTACGACGATGCGGCCCGGGTGCTGGGGGAGCTGCTGCGGATGCAGACGGAGCCTATCGTCATTCTGGCGGCGGTGGGCAAGGAGCTGCGGCGGCTGTATACCGCCCGGATGGCCCTGGACGGCGGAAAGGACCGGCTGTGGCTGAAGCAGCTGTGGGGCATGAGCAGCGACTATCCGGCCAAGCTCCTGATGCAGGCGGCCAAAAAGGTGGACCACGACTGGTGCCAGACGGCGGTGCTGCGGTGTCAGCGGCTGGACCGGCGGATGAAAAGCGTAAGCATGCCGGATAAGCAGAAGGAGGACGAATTGAAGCTGTTTTTGATGGAATTGGCGGGGCGCAGATGAAGCCGCGTATTAAGGAGGTCATCGTGGTGGAGGGGCGGTATGACCGCAACGCCCTTGCCCAGGTGGTGGACGCCACGGTGGTGGAGACCGGCGGATTTTCCGTATTCAACAATCGGGAAAAGCTGGCTTTTTTGCGGCGGCTGGCGGAAAAACGGGGGCTTATCCTGCTGACGGACCCGGACGGCGCAGGCTTCGTGATCCGGAACTATCTCAAGGGCGCCATTCCCCGGCAGCAGGTGAAGCAGGCGTATATCCCCGATGTGGCCGGGAAGGAGCGGCGCAAGCGCCGCCCCGGCAAGGAGGGGAAGCTGGGCGTGGAGGGGATGCGCCCGGAGGTGCTGCTGGAGGCTCTGCGGCGCTGCGGCGCAACGTTCCAGGGAGAGGAAGCTCCTGTCCGGAGCGCAGAGCTGACCAAGGCGGACATGATGGAGAAGGGCCTGGTGGGGCCGGGCTCCGCCGCCCGGCGGCAGCAGGTGCTGAAGGAGCTGGAGCTGCCGGAGCACTTGACGGCCAACGGCCTGCTGGAGGCAATGAATCTGCTGCTGAGTCGGGAGGAGTTTGACAGACTATGACGGAGCCCCTGGAAATCGAACGGAAATTTCTCATCGAAATGCCAGAGCGGGCGGTGCTGGACCGGTGTCCCACGCGCTGGGAAATATGGCAGACGTATCTGCTGGCCCCTCCGGGGATCAGCGCCCGGGTCCGCCGCCGGGTGGGGGAGACGGAGCAATTTTTTCACACGGAGAAGCTGCGCCGGACAGACCGCACCTGCGTGGAGCGGGAGCGGGAGATCACCCGGGCGGAATATGAAACGCTGCTGCGGCAGCAGGACCCGGACCGGGTGACCATCCACAAGGAGCGGTACTGCCTGCCGGAGGGCGGTCTGGTGTTTGAAATCGATGTGTATCCCTTCTGGCGGCGGCTGGCCGTGATGGAGGTGGAGCTGCAGCGGGAGGACCAGGGATTCACCGTACCCCGGGGGCTGCGGGTGCTGCGGGAGGTGTCCGGCGACTGGCGGCTGAAAAACGCCGCTCTGGCAGGCCATGTGCCGCCGGAGGAGGAATTACTGGCGGAAATGGAGGAAAACGGCGGTTTTTCCTTGCATGAGGGAGCGGAGTGTGGTAAAATAAGCTGAATATGCCGGAAGGGAACCAAACCGCCGGCAGGTTCCGTTTGAATCGTGCTGCGGCACGGGTTCGATATATTTTTTCGCACAAACAGGAGGAAAAAACAATGTCTTTCATGATCGAAACGTCTGCCCGCCACATCCACCTGACCCAGGAGACGGTGGAGAAGCTGTTCGGCAAGGGCTATGAGCTGACTGTCCGCAAGCCCCTGTCCTATCCCGGCCAGTATGCCTGCAATGAGCGGCTGACCATCGTGGGGCCCAAGAAGGAAATGGCCAATGTGTCCATTCTGGGGCCTGTGCGTAAGGCTGACCAGGTGGAGGTCTCCGCCACCGACGCCCGCACTCTGGGCATCACGGCTCCCGTCCGCGAGAGCGGCCATGTGGAGGGCTCCGGCGCATGTAAGCTGGTGGGCCCCAAGGGCGAGGTGGAGCTGAGCCAGGGTGTAATCATCGCCAAGCGGCACCTGCATGTCCGCCAGGAGGACGCCGAGAAGATGGGCGTCAAGGACAAGGAGATCATCAAGGTGGCCTGCGGCGGCGAGGGCCGTAAGCTGATCTTCGATGACGTGGTGGTCCGCGTCAATGTGGACGGCGCCACCACCATGCACATTGACACCGACGAGTCTCAGGCCGCCGGCAACCCCACCGTGGGCGAGATCTATCGGTAAAAAAACAGGCAACATCCATGGGGGTGCGCGGAGCGCACCCCCATTTTTTATGAGAAAGGAGCGCGACCTATGGCGACTACACTGATCCGCAATGCCCAGGCCATCGTTACCGTGGACCGGGAGGACCGGGTGCTGCGGAACGGGAATATCCTGGTGGAGGACAACGTCATCCGCTATATCGGGCCGGCGGAACGTGCGGCGGACCGCGTCATCGACGCATCCCACTGTTTTGTATATCCGGGCCTGGTGAACACCCACCATCACCTGTATCAGACCTTTACCCGGAACCTGCCTCAGGTGCAGAAAATGGAGCTGTTTCCGTGGCTGCGGACGCTGTATGAGATCTGGAGGGGACTGGACGAGGATTGCATCTACAGCAGCTCCCTGGTGGGGCTGGGGGAGCTGCTGAAATATGGCTGCACCACCTGCATGGACCATCATTATGTGTTTCCCAAGGTGGGTTCGGAGCACTTCATCGACCAGCAGTTTCGGGCAGCGGATCAACTGGGCGTCCGGTTCCATGCCACCCGGGGCAGCATGTCCCGGGGAAGGAGCGACGGAGGTCTGCCGCCGGATGACCTGGTTCAGGATGTGGATACCATCCTGAGGGACAGCCAGCGGCTGGTGGAAAAGTTCCACGACACGTCCCGATTTTCCATGCACCAGGTGGCGCTGGCCCCGTGCTCGCCCTTCAGCGTTACCACAGACCTGCTGAAGCAGTCGGCAGTGCTGGCCCGGTCCATGGGCGTGCGGCTGCACACCCATCTGTGCGAGACCAAGGATGAGGAGAACTTCACCCTGGAGGCTGTGGGCATGCGGCCCCTGGCGTATATGGAGAGCTGCGGCTGGCTGGGGAACGATGTGTGGTACGCCCACGGCATCCACTTCAACGACCAGGAGCTGCAGCTGCTGGCCCAGACCGGAACGGGCATCGCCCACTGCCCGGTGTCCAACATGAAGCTGGCCTCCGGCGTGTGCCGGGTGCCGGATATGCTGGCGCTGGGAGTGCCGGTAGGGCTGGCGGTGGATGGCTCCGCGTCCAACGATTGCTCCAACCTGCTGGCGGAGATCCGGGCGGCGTATCTGCTGCACAGGCTGACCTACAGCGCTAAGGCTCCCACCGGGTATGACCTGCTGAAAATGGCCACCATGGGCAGCGCACGGCTGCTGGGCCGTCAGGATGAGATCGGCAGCCTGGAGGCGGGGAAGGCGGCGGACCTGTTCCTGCTGAACGTGGACCTGCTGGAGCTGACCGGAGCCAAGCTGGACCCTGCCTGCCTGCTGGGCACCGTGGGCTATGCACGCCCGGCGGAGCTGGTGATGGTCAACGGCCGCGTGGTGGTGGAGCATGGCCGGGTGCTTGGTATGGACGAGGAGCGCACTCGGGTCCGGGCCGAGCAGCTGGTGAAGGACATGCTGCAAAAGGCGGAATAATCAAAAAAACTGGTATGGCAGACGCTGCCATACCAGTTTTTTCAGACTTTTTCGATGAGGGCTACAGCGTGGGCGGACATGCCGGAGCCGTCGCCGGTGAAGCCCAGGTGCTCCTCGGTGGTGGCCTTGACGTTGACCCGGTCCACGTCTATGCCCAGAGCGGCGGCCATGTTTTCCTGCATTTGCGTGCGGTAGGGGCCGACTTTAGGGGCCTGGGCGATAAGGGTGGCGTCGATATTCACCACCCGGTATCCGGCGCGGGTCAGGGCATCGCGGACCCGGGACAGCAGGGTCAGACTGGAGATATTCAGGAAAGCATCGTCGCTGTCCGGGAACAGCTGCCCGATGTCTCCCAGGGCGGCGGCACCCAGCAGCGCGTCCATGACGGCGTGGGTCAGCACGTCGGCATCGGAATGACCGTCCAGGCCACGGTCATAGGGGATGGTGACGCCGCCTAAGATCAGGGAGCGTCCGGCGGCGAGACGGTGAACGTCGTAGCCGTGGCCGATGCGGAGCTTTGTCATTGGTCACGCCCCCGGAGGATGGCCTCGGCAATCAGCAGGTCCAAGGGGGTGGTGATCTTGATGTTTTCCCGGCTGCCGGTGGCCAGGTAGACCTCCTTGCCCAGGCGCTCCACGGCGGAGCAGTCGTCGGTAAGCTCCACGCCGGCGTCGATGGCGGACTGAAGGGCGGCCTTCAGAAGGCTGGCCTCCATGACCTGGGGAGTCTGCACCGCGAAGAGGGTGGAGCGGTCCGGCGTGGACAGGACGCGGCCGTCGGTGGGGTCTGCGGTTTTGATGGTGTCCGTCACCGGCACCGCAGGGGCTGCGGCGTTGGTGCGGCAGGCAAAACGGATGATCTCGTCAAACTCCGCCGGGTCCACCAGGGGCCGGGCGGCGTCGTGAACGGCCAGAAGCCCCGCTTTGGGGTTTGCCTCCACGGCGGCGGCCAGCACGGACCGGGCCCGGGTGGGGCCGCCCAGGACCACCTTGACAGGCTTATGCAGGCCGCAGCGGCTGCACAGGTCCGCCACGGTCAGCAGCAGATCCTGGCGGGTGGCCACGATGATCTCGTCCACCAGCTCTGTTTTGTCGATGGCGCAGAGGGTGCGCATCAGCACCGGTGTGCCGCACAGATCTGCCAGCAGCTTGTCCTGACCGCCCATGCGGGTGGAGGATCCGGCGGCGGGGACGATGGCCGTGCAGAAGGGGCGGGTCTTATCCTGGACCCGGCGCAGCTTATCCCAAAATTTTCCCATATTCTTACGCTCCCAGCATCATAGCTTCATTGATCCGCTGCTCCACAGCGGGGTATTCCGAGCCCTCCACCAGCACCACCTCGGAGATGAGGATCTGTTTGGCACTGTGGAGCATTTTGCGTTCGCCGTTGGACAGGCCACGGCGGTGATCCCGCCACATAAGGCCCTTGATGACCCGGGCAACCTCCAGCAGGTCGCCGCTTTTCAGCCGGGCCAGATTGTCCCGATAGCGCTGGTTCCAATTGGCGGACATCTGGACCTCCAGGTTTGGAATGGCGGAGAGCACCTGGCAGATATGCTCCGCTGTGGACAGGCACCGCAGGCCGATCTGACAGCAGGCGTCGGTGGGGATCTTCAGCACCAGGCCGCCGGAGGGCATGCGGAACACATAGTAGCTGCTGACGCAGCTGCCCAAGCGCTCGTGTGTGATGCGCTCGATGACACCGGCCCCGTGCATGGGGTGGACCACCTTGTCGCCGATCAGAAACATGACGGCGCCTCCTCTCCTATGAAATACAGGCGTGTATAAAATCTCACAAATATATTATAGCGGAGCCGAACGAATTTGGCAAGGGGGAAAAGAATACACGAGATCTTAACAGGGCGGCGGATTGCATTCCCCACCGGAGAGGTGTATAATACCGGCGTGAAAAATTACCCGAAGGAAAGGAGCTTGCGGGAATATGCTGGAGTTTTTGGAAAAGGAACAGATCGATCAGGGCATCATCGACGGTATCCGGGAATACCGGGAGAAGTATCCGGCGGCGCCGGACATGGCGGGACGGGTGCCGAGGCCCCGGTATCACTACTACGGAAAAGAAGTGTGGGAGGCGGCGGCAGCGGCCCTGCTGTGCGGGGAAAACCTGCTGCTGGCAGGCAGCAAGGCCACCGGCAAGAACGTGCTGGCAGAGAACCTGGCCATGGCCTTTGGCCGTCCGGCCTGGGACGTGTCGTTCCACGTGAACATGGACGCCGCCAGCCTCATCGGCATGGATACCTTTGTGGGCGGGGAGGTCACGTTCCGGCCCGGCCCGGTGTATCTGTGCGCCAAAAACGGCGGGTTCGGCATTCTGGATGAGATCAATATGGCGAAAAACGAGGCCCTGGCCGTGCTGCATGCTACGCTGGACTTTCGCCGGGCCATTGATGTGCCCGGGTATGACCGGGTGGAGGTGGACGAGGCGGCACGGTTTATCGGCACCATGAACTACGGCTATGCCGGGACCCGGGAGCTCAACGAGGCCCTGACCAGCCGGTTTGTGGTGATCCAGATGCCTACCATCGGCCAGGAGGGCCTGGAGCGTCTGCTGGTGGATGAATTCCCCACCCTGGAGAAAAAGTATCGGCAGCAGTTTGCTCAGCTGTTTCTGGACTTGCAGAAAAAGTGCGAAAGCGCGGAGATATCCTCCAAGGCGCTGGACCTGCGGGGCCTGCTGGATGCGCTGCGGCTGATCCGCCGGGGCGTTCGGGCGGGGATGGCCCTGGACATGGGCATTACCAACAAGGCGTTTGACAGCTATGAGCAGGACCTGATCCGGGACGTCATCGCCGGACGTATTCCGGCGAAGCTGGACCGGTCCAGGCTCTTTACGGACTGAGCGTTATGGGCGTGCAGACTTACAGCGCCCAGCAGCGGCGGGCGGTGAATCTGATCTGGGCCGCGGCGGGGGCGTATGGCTTTGAACCGAAATTTCTGGCCATGAAAACCGACGGAACACCGGATTTTTACATGAATTTCGTCATCGGCCTGGTACACAAGTGGTTCGGCGAGGAAATGCCCCGGCGGCTGTTTGACTCGTGGCTGGGGGATGTGCGGCAGGCGGTGATGGACGATCTGGCGTGGCTGGCCCTGGAAAATGCGGCGTATGAAAAGGAGCTGCCCCAGCGGCCCGCACTGGAGGAGCTGCGGCAGGCCCATGCCCGGGAGTTCTTCGCCATGGAATACCAGACCTCCCGGCAGGAGTGGATGGCGCGGAATCAGCTGGTATACTCCATGCAGGCGGCCCGGTGGAAAAGCGTGCTGGGGAAACCCACACGGCTGGTGACGCCCTGGGACAAGGGACTGTACCGGGCACTGTGCTGCGGGGACGTCAGCCCGGAGCAGCTGGAGCAGGACATTCGGTCGTGCTTCCGGAAGTATCTGGGCTTTGACGGAAGGGTGCGGACCAAGGCGGAGCTGCGGCTGCACTTCGACAACCGGCGGTGGATCGCATTTATGACCAAGGTGGCGCCAACAGAGCTGGTGCGCACCGACGATCTGGCCATCGGCCGGGCGGCCCATGCCGGACAGGCGGGGTTTGTCCGGGCGGCGGACGCGCTGCGGTCCATGCTGCGCTCCAACGAGCGGGCGGAGGCGGATCGGGCGTATATCCAGCGGTGCTTCGGGCGGAGCATGTATTCCCCAAAGCAGCTGAGCGCCATCGAGCAGCAGCGGTGCACCGGGAACCACCTGGGGTGCCGGCTGTGGTTTACCCGGGGGGACCCGGCGGCGGATGTGCCGCCCAGCAGCGACAGCCAGCAGCTGTATGAGCAGGCGGCGGAGCAGTCCCGGCTGAACCGGGCGGCCTACGCCAAGAACAGCGAGCTGTATGAAAGCGCCTTGCTGCGGCTGACGGAGCAGATCCGCAACTGCATGCTGGTGCATCAGCAGCCGGACGCCGTGACGGCCCGGCAGGGATGGCTCAATGGCTCCCGGGTATGGCGGGAGCCGGTGCTGGGGGACGACCGGGTGTTTCTGCGGCAGGACCAGGAACCTCGGCCCGGATTCAGCGTGGATCTGCTGCTGGATGGTTCGGCGTCCCGGCTGCACTGTCAGGAAACCATTGCGGCCCAGGGGTATATCCTGGCCAAGAGCCTGCTGAACTGCGGCATCCCCGTGCGGGTCACCAGCTTTTGCAGTCTGCGGGGCTATACGGTGCTGCGGGTGCTGAAGGAGTACGGCGACAAGCATGGGGAGCGGCGGATATTCGACTATTTCGCGGCGGGCTGGAACCGGGATGGGCTGGCCCTGCGGGGAATGGAGGAGCTGATGCAGTCGGCTCCGGCAGAGAAGCATCTGCTGCTGATCCTCACTGACGCCAACCCCGACGACAGCCACCGGATCCCGCCCAATGGGAAAAATCCCATCAGCCGGGAATATGACGGCAAGGCCGGCGTGGAAGATACCGCTGATGAGGTGCGGGCTCTGCGACGGAAGGGGATACGGGTGGCCGCCATCTTTATGGGAGAGCAGGACAGCGTCCCGGCGGCGGATCAGATCTATGGCAAGGACCTGGCCCGCATCCGGCGGATGGACCAGCTGGCCCAGGCCGCCGGGCGGCTCATTCAGGACCAGATCCGGGAGTTGGCCAACTAAATAAAATTTCTCAAAAATACGCTCTGTTGCTGTGTATACGGCAACAGAGCGTATATCTTTTTGGGGAAGTCCAAGGGTATATAGAACGACAGCAAAGGAGGACGGTCAATGGAACAGAACCTGGAGCCTCAGCGGCCGAGGATCGGCGCGGAGGAGGTGCGACGTGCGGCAGATATCCTGCGCCGCTATCATGCCGGAAAGCGGCAGCTGGAGCAGCGGATCATCGACAACGAGCAATTCTGGAAGCTGCGGCACTGGCAGCAGATGGAAAAGACCGGACAGGGCGGCAATCCCGCAGATCCACAGCCCACCAGCGGGTGGCTGGTGAACTGCATTCTTTCCAAGCACGCGGACGCCATGGACTGCTATCCGGAGCCCACGGTGCTGCCCCGGGAGCCGGGAGACCGGGAGGAGGCCGGAAAGCTGACACGCATTCTGCCGGTGATCCTGAAGAAAAACGGATTCAAGCGGACGTATTCCAGCGCGTGGTGGTACAAGCTGAAATCCGGGTGCGCCGTGTACGGCGTGTTTTGGGACGCCGGAAAGCTCAATGGGCTGGGGGACATCTCCATCCGACGGATGGATCTGCTGAACCTGTTCTGGGAGCCGGGGGTGACGGATATTCAGGATTCACCCCACTTTTTTTCCACGGAGCTGCAGGACCGGGAGGCGCTGGAGGAGCGGTATCCCCAGGCAAAGGGCAAGGCGGACCGGGGCGGATGGACCCTGAGCCGGTATCTGTATGACGACGCGGTGGATACCTCCGGGAAGGTGCTGGTGGTGGACTGGTACTATCACACCCGGGAGAATGGACGGCGGGTGCTGCAATACTGCAAATTCGTGGGAGATACGGTGCTGTATGCCACGGAAAACGACCCGGATATGCGGGACAGAGGGTGGTACGACCACGGAAGGTATCCCTTTGTATTTGACGTGCTGTTTCCGGAGGAGGGGACGCCGACGGGGTACGGGTATGTGGACCTGTGCAAGTCGCCCCAGAAGCAGATCGATCTGATGAATCAGGCGATTCTCAAGAATACGCTGGCCTCGGCCACGCCGCGGTTCTTTGTCCGCAGCGACGGGGCGGTGAACGAGAACGAGTATGCTGACTGGACGCGGCCCTTTGTCCACACCAATGGAAATCTGGGCAGCGATTCCATCGCGCCCATTCAGACGGCGGGGCTGGACAGCGTGTATGTGGCCATTTTGCAGAGCAAGATCGCGGAGATGAAGGAGACGGCGGGCAACCGGGATGTGGCCAACGGCGGTACCGCTGGCGGCGTTACCGCCGCCACGGCCATCGCGGCTTTGCAGGAGGCCGGAGGAAAGCTGTCCCGGAACATGATTGACGACGGGTATGAGGCGTTCTCCGACGTGGTGACGCTGTGCATCGAGCTGATCCGTCAGTTTTACAGTTTGCCCAGGCAATTCCGGCTGCTGGGGGTCATGGGACAGGAGGAGTTCGTCAGCTACGACAGCCGGGGGCTTCAGCCCCAGGCGGTGGACGACGGCGTGGTCAGCGGATACCGGGTGCCGGAATTTGACCTGGAGGTGTCGGCCCAGGATGAGAATCCTTACAAGACCATGGAGTATAACCAACTGGCCCTGCAGCTGTTCCAGATGGGCTTTTTCCGGGCGGATATGGCGGATCAGGCCCTGCGGTGCCTGGAGCTGATGGACTTTAAGAACAAGGACCGGCTGATGAGCAGCATTCTGCGGGGGCAGACCGCCGATTCGGCGCGGCAGGCCCAGTCCGTCCCCGCAGGGGTGGCGGAGATGCAGAAGCTCAGCGCCATGGACCGTATGCGCCAGCAGACCCAGGAGGCGGTGAGGCCCCGATGATCTGCGCAGTGTTCGGGGAGAATCGGGTGACCCTGCGGGGGCACGCGGGATATGCGCCCCCAGGAGAGGACATCGTGTGCGCCGCCGCGTCGGCACTGGTGTTTGCCCTGATCGGGGCGCTGGAGGAAAAGGGCCTGCTGCGGGAGCTGGTGGTCAGACCGGGCTTTGTGACGGTGGCGGCGGAGGGAGACTGTCAGGCGGAATGGCAGCTTATCCGATGCGGACTGGGACAGCTGGCGGGGAAATATCCGGCATGCGTTCGCCTGGAGGCGTGAGCATAGGGGTCGTGGCCTACCACGGAAAGGAGCAGATATGCGGAAATTGGATTGGCTGCAGCTGTTTGCGCAGCCGGAGGAACCGGCTCAGGCCGGAGAAAACGCGGGCGATACGGCTCCCGACGCCGGGGAGCGGCAGGAGGACTTTGAGGACCTGATCCGGGGACGGTACAAGGCGGATTTTGACGCCCGGGTACGGAAGATCCTGGACGGGCGGCTGCGGGGCCTGCGGCAGGAGGTGGCCCAGCTGCGGCAATGGGAGCGAGAGCGGGACCTGCGGCATCAGGCGGCCATGGGACGGCTGTCCCGCCAGGAGCCGGAGATCCAGAGGGTGTATCCGGAATTCCGGTGGCAGCGGGAGATGGACGACCCCGGCTTTGCACGGCTCATTGACGCGGGAGTGGAGCCCCGGGAGGCCTATGAGATGGTACACCGCCGGGAGCTGACGGCCAAGGCTATGCATTTTGCCGCCCAGATGGCCGCACGGCAGGCGGCCCGGGTAGTGGCCAGCGGCGGGCAGCGCGTCCGGGAAAATACCGGACGCAGCGCCAGCGTCAGCCGCCCGGACCCGGGGAAGCTCACCAGCCAGGAGCTGGCGGACATCCGCAGGCGAGTCATGGACGGGGAGAGGATCAGCTTTTGAGTCCTTCCAGAAAATGGAAGTATTTGGATGAAGAAAGGGGAATGCTTATGATGAACAAACTGTATGACCTGCAGCTGTTTGCAGGCGAGGCCAATACCCAGACCACCGGTCACGGCGGCCTCAGCGCGGAGATGAAAACCTATTATGGCATGGAGCTGCTGGAAAACGCCAAGCCCCAGCTGGTACACAACCAGTTCGCCGCCACCAAGCCTCTGCCTGCCGGCGGCGGCAAAACCGTGGAGTGGCGCAAGTTCGGCTCCTTTGACAAGGCACTGACGCCTCTGACCGAGGGCGTGACTCCCGATGGCAGCGGCATCTCCGTCAGCTACATTACCAAGGAGCTGGCCCAGTACGGTGACTACACCACCGTGTCCGATATGCTGGACCTGACCGCCATTGACGACGTGGTGCTGGAGATCACAGACCGCCACGGCAGCAACATGGGCCTGACCCTGGACACCGTGACCCGCAATGAGATCCAGCAGGGCAGCCAGGTGATCTACGCCCCGGTGCAGGGGGAGGGCGGCAGCCAGACCGATGTGCTGCACCGCTATGACCTGACGGACAAGTGCAAGCTCACCAGCGAGCTGGTGGCCAAGGCTGCTACCCAGCTGAAGAAGATGAACGCGCCTACCTTCGAAGGGAAGTATGTGTGTATCATTCATCCCAGTGTGGCCTTTGATCTGCGCCAGGACCCCGCCTGGGTGGCCGCCCATCAGTACGCCGCCGCCACGGAGCTGTTTTCCGGCGAGATCGGTGAGCTCCACGGCGTGCGCTTTGTGGAGACCACGGAGGCCAAGATCTTCCGGGGCCAGGACCTGGCCCGGAACAGCCGCACCCTGACCGTCAACGGTAAGGTGGATAACGCCTCCGCTGTGACCTTCGATGGCGGCACTGTGGCCGCCAATGCCCTGAAGGGCCGCTATGTGCTGCTGGGCGGCAAGCGGTGCAAGGTGCTGAGCAATACCGCCAGCCAGATGACTCTGGACACCGGCGTAACGGCTGCCGATGACACCGTGATCTATCCCGGCGAAGGCGGCAGTCAGGGCTGCGCCGTATACGGCTGCCTGTTCCTGGGCAAGGGTGCATACGGCGTGGTGGACCTCAGCGAGGGCACCGAGGTTATCGTGAAGCCCCGCGGCTCCTCCGGCACCGCTGACCCCCTGGACCAGCGATCCAGCGTGGGCTGGAAGGGCATTCATGCTGCCGCGATCCTGTACGATGAATACATGGTGCGGGTGGAGTGCGGCTCCTCCTATTCCGGCGAGGACAAGGCCAACTGACAGAAACGGGGGCGGGCCTTTGCCCGCCCCCTGGAGAGGAAAGGAGCGATTCTGTGAAAAAGACCGTTTTGCTGCATCGGGGCAGAAAGAACGAGGAAAACTTCCAGATCGTGTCCGTCAACGGACGCAGCTGGAAAATCATGAAGGGCGTGGAGGTACAGGTGCCCGACTTTGTGGCGGAGGTGCTGGAAAACGCACAGATGATGGCCGACGACGCCCGGCGCTATGTAGACCGCATGGCCAACTGAGAGAGGAGGCACGGTAATGGGGCAGATGACAGCGGGGCAGGTGCTGGCCCAGGTGGATGACCTGCTGCCCAACAGCTATCCGGGAGAGCAGAAGCGCCGGTGGCTGCGGCAGGCGGAGGGTTTCGTGCTGGAGGAAGTAGTCCGGGTTCATGAGGGCGGCCAGGGTGCAGTGCTGCCCGGGGAGCTGACAGACGCGGCGGAGCTGCTGGCGCCGGCGCCCTATGACGGGCTGTACCGCCACTATGTGGAGGCCCAGATCCACTATGCCAACGGGGAGCTGGAGCGGTATAACAACGCCATGGCTCTGTGGAACAACGGGCTGATGACCCTGCGGGACTATTGGTGCAGGGAGCATCTGCCCCGGCGGCAGGTCCAGGCCCTGCGCCTGTGCTGAAGGAGGGAGGAGCATGTATTTTCCGCAACTGAGCACCCCACGGCAGAGCCGGGTGACGGTGAGCCGGTTTCTGGGACTGGACCGACGGCCCCGGGGGCAGGAGGGCAGCTTCCGGGAGATGGAGAACCTGTGCGCCCAGGGGTATCCCACCCTGACGGTGCGCCGCCCCCGGGGGATAGCGGGAAGCGTCACCGCTCCCGGGGGTCTGACCGCCAAGGACGGCCTTATCTGGGTAGACGGGCATACCCTGTATATAAACGGCAGCGCCGCGGGGCTGGTGCTGTCGGAGGGGAGGAAGCAGCTGATCAGCATGGGCGCATGGCTGCTGATCTGGCCGGATAAGGCATACATCAATACCAAGGACCTGCCGGATTTCGGCAGTCTGGAAAATAAGCGTGTCACGGAAGGGGAGGTATCCTTCGCCCTGTGCCGGCCCGACGGCACGGTATACAGCGGGTATCTGGCGGCGGACGAGGCCCCGGAGGAGCCGGAGGCCGGCAGCCTGTGGCTGGATACCGGCGGCGATGAGACTGCCCTGCGGCAGTACGGCGAGGACGGCTGGACGGCGGTGGACGATGTGTGCGTGCGCATGAATGCGGCGGGCATCGGCATTGGCTTTACCGCCGGAGACGGCGTCGCCGTCAGCGGGTGCCGGGAGACGGCTCTCAACGGCAGCTTTCCGCTGCGGTCTGTGGAGGACGATTATGTGGTGGTGACGGCTCTGCCCCGGAGTCTGTCGTCCCAGTCGGATCCGGTGACGGTGGAACGGTCCGTGCCGGATATGGATTATGTAGTGGAGAGCGGCAACCGGCTGTGGGGGTGCAAATACGGTATCGTAAATGGGCAGGCGGTGAATGCCATCTATGCCAGCAAGCTGGGGGACTTCAAAAACTGGAACTGCTATGCGGGGCTGTCTACCGACAGCTATGCCGCGTCCCGCGGCTCCGACGGGGCCTTCACCGGAGCGGCGGATTATCTGGGAAATCCGTTGTTTTTCAAGGAAAACTGCGTGGAACGGGTATATCCCAGCGCCAGCGGCGCCCATCAGATCGTGACGGTGCAGTGCGCCGGGGTGAAGTCCGGCAGCAGCGGCAGCCTGCGGGTGGTGGACGGAAAGCTGTATTACCACAGCCAGGGCGGCGTGTGCGTGTTTGACGGCAGCATGCCGGTGCATGTATCTCAGGCGCTGGGAGAGATGCGGTATCACAACGCCGTGGCGGGGGCTCTGGACGGGTCCTATTATCTCTCAGCTGCCGATGAAAACGGCGCGTGGCACCTGCTGGTGCTGGACACCCGGCAGGGTCTTTGGTATCGGGAGGACGGCGTGGAGGCTGTGGGCTTTGCGCCCTGGGGCGGCGACCTGTACTGCCTGACGGCGGCGGGGCAGCTGCTGGCTATGAAGGGCTCCGGCGAGAACCGGGAGGGGCCGGTGCAGTGGCTGGCGGAAACCGGGGAACTGGGATTGGATGCGCCGGAGAGCCGGTATCTGGTGCGGCTTTTGCCGGAGGCGGACAGCACTGTCCGGGCTTGGGTCAGCTATGACGAAGGCGGCAGCTGGCAGCCTGCTGGAAGTCTCTGCGGCGTGGGGCGGCTGCGGGCGTGCACCATGCATGTGCGGCCCAGGCGGTGCCGTCAGCTGCGGCTGCGGCTTACCGGTCAGGGGGGCTGCCGGATCTACAGCCTGTCGGCGGTGTATGAGAAGGGAAGTGACGGGCCGTGACGCTTTCTATGCCTCCCGCGCCCAACGGCAGTCCCCAGCAGATGGCCGTTGCCCAATATGCGTATCTGTTCCAGATGGCACAGCAGCTGAATCTTGCCCTGGGGCAGCTGGAATCCGGCGGCACCGGGGCGGCGTCCGACGGCGGAACGTCGACTCATCAGGGGACGGCCCGGAGAGAGAGCACGGGCTATCAGGAGCTGAAATCCCTGATCGTCAAAACTGCCCGGCTGGTGAAGCGGCAGATGGAGCAGCTGTCTGCCCGGCTGGAGGGCGAATATGTGGCGGTGTCGGATTTCGGAACGTATGTGGAGCGGCTGAGCGCGTATTTGGAGGCAAATCCGGAGGCGCTGACCCAGTATTACAGCTTCTGCTCGGATCTGCAGGCCAACACCGACGCCGTCAGCGCCGCCTTTGGACAGTATAAGACGGAGACGGAGGGCTATATCCGCACCGGCATCGTGGGCTATAACGGCTCCATTCCCATTTACGGAGTGGCCGTTGGCCAGGGGCTGACGGTGACGGACGTGGACGGGGAAACGGTGGTGGACCAGAACAACTTCCGGGCCACCTTCACCGCCCAGCGTCTGTCCTTCTGGCAGGATGCCAACGAGGTGGCGTATGTGTCCAACAACCGGCTGTACATCACCAACATCACGGTACTGGAGGGCGTGACCCTGGGCCAGTGGCAGATCACCACCGCCTCGGGACTGGCCTTCCGGTGGATCGGAGGGTAAGATGGCGAGCATTTACGGGCCGGTATCGGCCACCGGGTGGCAGCTGCGGCTGGACTATACCGTCAGCCAGGATGCGGCCAATAACCGGTCTGCACTGGCGCTGACGCTGTACATCTACGATGGGACCGGGGAGTCGTACAACCAGGCGGCCAACAGCTGCCGGTATGTTTTGCAGGGGAAAACCGTGTATCAGCCGTATCGGTATGAGAGCAAGGGATGGTATAAGCTGGGCAGCGGCTCGGTGACAGTGAATCACCGCTCCGATGGCAGCGGCAGCGCGGCCTTGTCCGCAGCGTGGTACAGCGGCTTTACCTCCCAATGGACGCCGGCGTCGCTGTCGGTAGCCCAAACCGTGGCGCTGCCGGTGATCCCGCGGGCATCCGGCCTCCAGGCTGGGGCCATGACCCTGGGGCAGACGGGAAGCATTACCGTGCAGCGGGCGGATGCGGGTTTTACTCACAAGATCAACTATCAGATAGGCAGCGCCCATGGCGCGGTGTGCGGGAAAACCGGGGAGACAAGGGTGACATGGACGCCGTCCCTGTCCTTGGCGGAGGAAATCACCGATGCGGTGGCCGGGGACTGTGTGTTGACGGCCACCACCTATTCCGGCAGCAGCGTGGTGGGGACCAGCTCCCACCCGATAAAGCTGTATGTGCCGGAAGAGGTGAAGCCCACCGCCAGTCTGGCGGTCCAGGTAGTGAATGACAACGCCGTCATTGCCGGGTGGGGTGTGTGCGTCCGGGGATACAGCCGCCTGGCCTATCAGGTGACGGCGGCGGGAGCCCGGGGCAGCAGCATTCGTTCCTGCCGGGTGCAGTTTGCCGGGCAGACAGCAGAGGGCCTTACCGGCCAGACCGGCACGATCCAGCAGGCGGGGACGCTGATCCCGGAGGCACGGGTGACCGACTCCCGGGGACGGTGGGCGACGGCGCAAGGCGGCGCCGTGGAGGTGCTGCCATATGCCAACCCCACGCTGACAGCCAGACTCTTGGGCCGGTGCGGGGCAGACGGAACCCTGCGGGACGACGGCGACTGCGTGAAGGTGCTGTGTGCCGGCGCATGCTCACCGGTAGGCGGGCACAACACCGTGACGGTGCGATACCGGCTGCGGCCGGTAGGCGGCAGCTACAGCGGCTATACCGCTCTGGAAAACGGGCAGGAGCAGATCATTGAGGGGGTGCTGAAAACCGCATCCTATGAGCTGGAGCTGTCGGCGGTGGATGCGCTGGGGTCCGTGCGGGCGGTGGAATACGCCATCCCCACGGCGGCGGTGGCGGTACATCTGGCCCAAGGCGGCACGGCCGTGGGCGTGGGCAAGTACGCCGAGCACGACAAGGCCGTTGATATCGCGCCGGACTGGGACGTATGGTTCCGGGGCAAGCGCCTGCTGGATGCCGTGTGGCCGGTAGGCAGCATATATCTGTCCGCATCGGAGATAAGTCCGGAGACGCTGTTCGGCGGCACCTGGGAACAGGTGAAGGACCGGTTTCTGCTGGCGGCGGGGGACGTCTATGAACCGGGGGAAACCGGAGGCGAGGCCCAACACACCCTGACCAAGGCGGAGATGCCCGCCCATACCCACGGATATGACTTCACGGGGCAGTCCGACGTCACCGGCGTGACGGCCATCCGGCTGTACGACGCGGACGGGCGCAGGAACGAGTATCAGGGCGCGTCCGCCTCGGCAGGCGGGGGGGCCGCCCACAACAATATGCCGCCGTACCTGGTCGTGTATGTCTGGCGCAGGACGGCGTGAAAAGAAAGGATGAACGATATGGCATCAAGCTATCCAACGATACGGTACGGTTCCTCCGGACAGGAGGTTCGCCGCTTGCAGCAGGCTCTGAATCGGGAGGGCTATTCCCTGGACGTGGACGGCGGATTCGGGAAAAAGACACTGGCAGCCCTGATGGACTATCAGCGCCGGGTGGGCATGACCCCGGACGGCGTGGCGGGCAGCAAGACCTGGGCCAGCCTGGGCGTTCAATCGGCACAGGATCGTCTGGCAGACCTGGAGAAGGGGTATACGCCATCCCGGGAGACCCAGGACGCAAAGCGCAGCTGGGAGGAGCTGGCGGCCAACCGGCCCGGAGATTATACCTCCCCCTATACGGAACGCATGGAGGAGCTGCTGCGTCAGATGGAGGGGCGCGGGCCCTTTGCTTATGACCCCAGCCGGGATGACACGTTCCAGCGCTACGCCCGGCTGTACCAGCGTCAGGGACAGACGGCCATGGAGGATGCCCTGGGGCAGGCGGCTGGCCTGACCGGCGGGTATGACTCCACATATGCCCAGCAGGCCGGCCAGCAGGAGTATGGCCGCTATATGCAGGAGCTGGCGGCACTGGTGCCGCAATTGCAGCAGAACGCCTGGGACCGGTACGAGAGTCAGGAACAGGCACTGCTGGACCAGTACAAGCTGCTGCAGGGACAGGACGCATCCGCCTATGACCAGTGGCGGGACCAGGTGGAGGATTGGCAGAACGCCTCCCGCCAGGCCCGGGACCGCTATGAATCCCTGGAAAAGCAGGACTACAGCAACTATCTGGCCTTGATGAAATATTACGCCAGCCGGGCGAAGCAGGAGCAGGATGCCGCTCTGGCGCAGCAGAAGCTGGAGAGCACGGGAAAAGGCGGCGGCAGCTCCCGTTCTTCGGCCAAGAGCGGCGGGAAAAAGACGTCCCTGAGTTCCGCTGCCAGTGAGAGTCTGGAGCGCACCATGAATCGTTATCTGGGGAAGGGGGACACCCGCCAGGTAAAAAAGCTGTTTATGCAGTACCGGGACCGGATGACGCCTTTGCAGCTGCGCCGCTTTAAAAAGCTGTTGGGCCAGAATAACATTCCCATGACGGAATGACGAAAAAATGGCGCGTGACCCACTGACGCAGAGGGAAAGAACAGACTTGCAAGTGCTTCAATGCACAGCTCTCTTAGAAATTTTAGTATATTGACTACAAAAATCAGCTCTCTCGTGGAGCTGATTTTTGCCTTTTGCTAATTTAACTCTTGCTAAACACATTAGAATACTGTAAAATGTACAGTATTCTAATGGAAGGAGCGGAGAATATGGGGTGGTTTTTCTCTAATGCGCATATACGGAAGGCGGGGGGCGTCTCGCAGGAGGCGGTGGAGACAGTCATGCGCCGGATGCTGGAGCAGATGGGCTATCAGCGGGCTGCCCAACAGGACGCGGACACCGTGCTGTATGTATTCGAGGGGGAACAATGGTTTTCCATTTGCTCGGAGCTGATGCATTACGGAGGTCAGGAAGATATGAAGCAGACAGCGGCGCATCTGTCCCGGGAATTGGGGAGCGATGCTTTGGCAATCGCGTGCATAGACAGCGACGTTGTATTGCTGAACCTTGTAAATGTCGCAGAAGGGGCGGATGCGTGGGCGGATGCAGGAGACGGCAGCTGCTGGGGTATCCAGCAGCGCGGGATCGTTGGCCCATGGAAGGAAAAGGTGACGGATCTTGACCGGTTTCAGCAGCTTTTGCAGGATAAGGCGTTGTCACCGGAGGAAATCCTGGCCCAGGTGAGCCCACTGATTGGTCTCGACTCGGAGCAGGGCTTTTTCTGTCCGGATATGGCGGACCGGGAGGCACGGCAGAACCTGCGGACCTACTATTTCAAAAGGACCGTGGCTGCTGAGGCCGAGGAACTGCCGCGGCTGGAGCTATATCTGCCCAGCTTACAGCCGGTGAAGATGGGGGATCCCAACACGGTATCGGTAGTGAACCGAGGAGGCAGTTCCCAGGGCGTGGCAGTGCTTTTCAGCGGCGCCTGGGTGGAGAAGGATGAGATTACCCTCCGGAATGTGTCGCTGACCTGGAATCTATCGCCGGAGACAGGAGGGCACGAGACGGTTTCCCTTGCGCTGGAAAAGCGTCCGTGCTCAAACGGAAGCTGGTGCTATTACGCGGAGGTTCCGGACTTTGTTATTCCGGACGGCGTGCCGCAGAATTTGCAGGGTTCCCGGCTTATTCAGAAGAAGGAATTTGAGCGCCACTTTTCGGTGCATTTCACGCCGGAGGGCAACGACCGGAAACGTCTGGGTGTATTTGTCCACATCATCCCGCTGGCAAATCAGATGAAGGGGCAGGCGGTATGGTACGCCTGGCATCTTTGCCAGACGCCCAGAGAGTATCTGGAGGAAAATAACAGGCGGTTTGCCAATACCGGCATGTGGTCCGCCTTCCGGCTGGATCCATCGGATTTTGACCTGGAGGAATCTGAATAGAAATCACCCCCTGCCGGGCAGCACACTGAGCCGCCCGGCAGGGGGGTGTTCTGATTTTGACGCCTTTTCGCAGGGGATTACTGGTCAAACGAAGGGTTTACGAAATACAGGTTCTTCTGATCCATCTTCTCCTTAGCCAGCCGCAGCCCTTCACCGAAGCGCTGGAAATGCACGATTTCTCGCGCCCGCAGGAACTTGATGACGTCGTTGACGTCCGGATCGTCGGACAGACGCAGAATGTTGTCATAGGTGACCCGGGCCTTTTGCTCTGCGGCCAGATCCTCCGTCAGATCGGCGATCAGGTCGCCCTTCACAGCCATAGACGCAGCGTTCCACGGGAAACCGGAGGCGGCGGCCGGATAAACACCGGCGGTGTGGTCCACGAAGTACGCCTCGTATCCGGCCTTCTTGATCTCCTCCGGCGTCATGCTCCGGGTCAGCTGATGAACGATGGTACCAATAATCTCGAGGTGCCCGAGCTCCTCCACGCCGATGTCCGTCAGCAAAGCCTTCAGCTCCGGATATGGCATGGAGTACCGCTGACTCAGATACCGCAGCGATGCACCGAGTTCCCCATCCGGCCCACCTGATGGCAAAAGGATATAATTAAGTGTAGAAGTATATGGCCAGGTGCCGGCTGGCCTTTTCATAGGTGATATGGTCAACGACGGAACGGAGGACCTCATTTTTGGCGCCTTCGTCGGCGGATGTCTCCAGGAAGCGGAGGATGTCCGCCGTTTTTTTCCCATAAGCGGCCTTATCGAAGGATTCCGGGGCCGCAGCAGCTGAAGCGGCCTGTTCTTCTATGCGGCGGATACGCTCCTCCAACCGCGCCTTGTTGTCGCGGTATTCCTCCAGAGTATCTACGCCGGCCTGGTAGGCGTCCTTGCAGCGGGCCAGCCTTCGGCGCTCCTGCTCCAGCAGACGGCCATAGTCTGCGATACGGGACGGGGCGGACGTCAGGTGGGGGACCATATGGAAGGTCAGCGTACCCACAGAGCGCCGCAGGCCCGTCAGCACGGCGGCGTTGGCCCTCCGCAGGGATAAGGAATGGGACGTGTGACAGGAACCCTTGGCGTAGCTGTGGCACTGGAGAAAGGGGCAGGAGGAGCTTCGGCCGGCCATGATCAGCGTGGCTCCGCAGGCGCTGCAGCGCACCAGCCCCCGCATCATCCAGGCAGCGGGAGCCTGACGCTGGTACCTCCCGTAGGCCGCCTTGCGCTGATCCATGCGGCGCTGCACAGCCTCCCACAGGTCCATGGAGACGATCGGCGGGTGCTTGCCGTCCACAACCTCCACGCCGTCCGCTATATGTACGCGGGAATACCGGGTTTTGTGTCCGGGCGTCCAACGGATCTTCCCGATGTATACGGGGTTGCGGAGCATATACTCCACAAATCGGTTGTCCGGCCGGTTGCCGCGCCGCGTAGTGATCCCGGCATCGCTCAGCTGCACGGCGATGTCCCGGAGCCCGGCGCCATCGGCGTAGGAGCGGAACACATCGCACACGATCTCCGCCCGTTCCGGATCCACCGTGAAGGTCTTGTTGGCACTGTCGATGCGGTAGCCGAAGGGCGCTGTGCCCATGGCTTCGCCCCGGAGAAACTTTTCGCTCATGCCGCGCTTGACCTCGGCGGACAGGTTGATAAGGTAATATTCGTCAAACCACTCGATGATGCTTTCGATCAGCGTGCCGAAGGGACCGTCCACGGCGGGCTCCTTGACGGAAATCACGGAAATGCCCTGTTTGCGCAGCAGACCCTTGTACAGCACGCTCTCCTCTCGATTGCGGGCAAAGCGGCTGAACATCAGCACCAGGATCGCGTCGAAGGGCCTTTCTTTCTCCTTGGCCAGGGCGATCATGCGGTTGAAGGCCGGGCGCTTCCGGGCGGTGGCGGCGGAAATGCCGTCATCCTGGAACACATATTCCTCCGGCAGCAGGTATCCGTTCTTCCTGGCATACTCCCGGATGAGCCGGACCTGGCTGTCCGGGGAGTACTCCTCCTGGTCGTCGGTGGATACCCGGATATAGGCGGCGGCAATTTTCAGATCACTGGTGGGCATGGCGTTTCTCCTTTCACTGTGTCCGAATCGGGTACGGGTGTGGCTAACAGTAACACAAAAACAGCGATCATGCAGTCGAAAAGGCGGCGACACCTTGAATCCGGGTGAGTCCCGGTGCACGGAAAATGCTGCCCCGTGTATGCAGCGGAACGCTGCGAACGAGATAGGACATCCCACCCGGCGCATAAGCTGGATGGGAGGTGTATCTCATGGCAGGAGAGACGCGGCAGCCGCTGACGTGTGTATTTTACCTGATCGACCGGGAGACCGGCGAGACCAAGCGGATCGACAAGGTTCCTCCGGAGGCTCTGGAGAAGATGAGCAAGCGCCTGAGCGAGAATATGAGCGCTTACTACACCCGGCATATGGACGAGTACGTCCGTCTGGAGGTGTAACCTGAGATGAACAGAAGAAGCCGCCCGAAGGCGGCAGGGACGATGCCGATGTGCTTTGGCGGGTCTGGCCTCAGCTGGATTCGCGGACGCGGCAGCTGCTGGAGGATAAATATGTCCTGAACATGAGCGATGCGGAGATTGCCTCTGCCCTGGGCGTCAAGCCCAGCAGTGTGCGGATGCTGCTGACAAGGGCCAGGAGCAAGGCGCGTAAGGCGATAGAGAAGAAAATGTGAACAAAACTAAGCCTCATATATAAGACAGGTAAGCTGTTATACCCGTCTTATATATGAGGCATTTTTGTGGTAAGAGGGACTCCGTTTTTGGCGGTCAGCCCTGTCATGCGGCTGAAGCTGTCGTAGGTGTAGTTAGCGGAAATGGTACCCTCCGTCGCCTTGGTCAGCCGGTTGTCCTTGTCATAGGCATACTGCTTGCTGTCCGGACGTGACCGTCAGCCGTGGTAAAGAGTCAGAAAGTAGGAAGAAAGATTCCGGACAACATCCTGGGCGTTTCACGCTGTTCTGCAGAAATACATTTCAATGCGGTATTTTACTTGTCTTGTTGATGTTAATACCCGGTGTATACTTTTCGTCGCCCCGATATGCAAATTGCGGGTCTGTATCATCGGCTAATCTGATAATGTACAGAGACCGTATACCCACATTATCTGCATCTGCGGTATCCAGCAGCATATATTCCATGGCAAAGCGGTACTTATCCTGGGTCGTTTCGACATCGTAAGTCGCATACAGGCATTTCCAATAACGTCCCGTACCATCTTCGTTCATCCCACCTATAGATCCAAGGCTGCCCCAGTCATTATATGAAAGCATATCACCTCGGAAGTAGTCAAACAATGCGGTGATAGTTTCTTCTATATTTTGCGATTCCTTCAGTGATTTTTCAGAAAAGAATGCTTTCAGAGCGACACGGTCTTGATTTTGAATGGCTCCTATTAGTGCTTCAAAACGCTCATTTGCAGTCTCTCTCTCATTTTTTTTAAATAAATCTCTTACCATATTTGAGTCACCTGATGAGCAAGACGTTAATAATAGGGTCATAATAATCAGCATTAACAAACATACTTTCCTCATAGCAATTACCTCATAACATCAAAAGTAAAACCTGGCTATACAGCATATTGCCCCATGCGTCGTAGATATAAGTCACAACCGTGTTCCCGTTGCCGTCCACGATCTGAACCACATCGCCTTGCGCATTCTTGACGTACAGATATGTGGTCCCGTTGTACGTCACGGACGCCGGGCCAATGGAGTCGTAGGTAAAATGCAGCTTGTTGCTGCCCCAGGACAGGTCCGTCAGTTTAAAACAATGGTCTCTTGATTGATATACACGGTGTAGCCCTTCGGGTACGACGAAAGCACCGCCCACGCGGCATACTTCTGTGGAAGGTCCTGATTGCTGTAAGTACCAAAGTCAGAGCCAAGAGAATCGGCAAAAGTCGGGGCGGTACCCGATGCGTTCATATGGAGACTGATGCAGTAACAGTCGGAGCCGGCCACCCTGAATACATTGACAAAGCAGATATCGTCTCCCACGTCTATGATCCGGCCCGAAGAAATGGGGTATATTACCTGGGACGGAGCGCGCCAGCCCTTGGCCGTCTTTCGGAAAACGCTGAAATTCATACCCCGTTCAGACTTACTGCCATCGCTCCCAGCGGCGACTAAGGTATAATTTTCCGTATCTGACCGCGCCAGCATCTCCGGATAATCCTTGAATAATCCGTCTGCCTCCACAGCTTCCTGCAAGGTGGGATATGACCGCCGGGGCCAGTAAACCGTTAATACAGTATCCAACGCAAAGGTCAGAACACACAGCGCAATGACGGCAATGATTTTCTTTTTGCGGCTCATTTCGTACACTCCTTCCCTAGGTGGGGTTATAGTACCGGCTGTTCAGGTAGTACAGGCCCGTTTCGGTGTCATAGACGTACCCGCGGTAGCGCAGGGGGTTCGCGGCGCCGAGGATGGAGGCCATGGTGCCGCTGGCATTCACAAGACCGGTAACGTCGCCCTGGGCATTCTTCAGATAGAAATACTTGGCGCCGTTGTACGTCACAGACACGGGTCCCAGGCTGTCGTAGGTGAAGTGCATCCGATTGCTGCCCCAGGACAGGTCCGTCAGTTTAAAACAATGGTCTCTTGATTGATATACATGGTGTAGCTTTCAGAGAATTCGGGAATATAGGCAAAAAAGCAGTACATTCGAGCCACCCCATTCTCAATTTCGTAGGAGTAAAATGTAGAAAATGCGGAGTCTGACACGGATGGGAGCGGATCCTGATCTGTCGACATGTAAGTAATGAGAATGTAGTGCTCCCCATAGTCCGGGACGAAGCACTCTGTTATGTGGCACAAGTTGTCCTCTATTTGTGCCACTTTATCGGTGTAACGCAAAGAAATAGGGGCGACCTGTCCATTGTCGAGGATCTGAAAAACATTCCATTCGTAGTCGCCGTTTGATGCATCGTACCAATACAGTAGGGCAGTTTCCGTTCCATCTACCCGCAGGATGACATCCTTTTTTGATAAATCAACGAATGAAGGCCAAACGGTAACTGAAGACATGCAGGCTGTCAGAAGAAAAACCAAGAAACACAAATGAAAAAACGAAATGATGCGTTTAAATAATTTCATATGATTTATCACCCCATGAACATCTGACTAAATGCAGGCGCTAACTGCGGCATATAAGCAAGTAGCCATCCATATCCTTCAAATGCCGCAAAGGCCATCAAGGCAACCATTCTGGCATCTACACTGACGCATACATAATTAGTATTGGTAGTACAACCCCGTCTCGGTGTCATAGACGTACCCGCGATAGCGCAGGGGGTTCGCGGCGCCGAGGGTGGAGGCCATGGTGCCGCCGGTTTTCAGGTAGAAATACCTGTTGCCGTTGTACATCACGGACGCCGGGCCAATGGAGTCATAGGTAAAGTGCAGCTTGTTGCTGCCCCATGTCATCTCCGTCAGCCGGGATACTTATTCCTCCTCGTCGGGTTTCTGGTCCTCCAGGTCAGGAGGTATTTCCCCGCGCCGCAGGCTTTCAAATTGCATGCGTTCCTCGCCCGGCAGTAGTGGAAAAATCAAAATGTGAGGCCAACGGAAAATAGCGGATTCCAACTGAAAAGCCCCACCAGCTGTCGTCCGAATCGGTTTGGTACTGCAAACCATCAAAAATGGCTGCCCCACTTCCGTGCTACCCATCTTATCTACCGGGAACACACCTACAATTTGAAACCGCTGCCATGGATATAGGCGGCGAAAGACACCCAGAAAAGTCACGGTAATTCCCTTAGTAGACACAATATATGTTCGGCTGGTAGCGATAATATGAGCAAAAGATAATACGTTAAATATAATGCCTAGGGAGACAATCGTGACCGTGTCAATTGCTATGCGTATAGGTGGCTGAAAAACCCAGCAAAATGTCTGAACGAAGTATTCATAATCCACATATGCCAGCACCATCGCCATTCCTACCGCAGCTGCATGAAACTTGCGGGGCTCAATACGTAAAGTATTTGTTTCTGGTTTCTTCATACCGCCATCCTTACCGGGCCTGCCTATTTATTCACTTTCCGTCTATTTATCTGCTATAGCCTCCAATACGTTGCCAGCGCGTTTTGCTACATAGGCATCCCTACCCTTTGCGTACTGGCGCAACAGAGCCACTCTATCGGGTATGCTTCTACGTCCAATCAATTCGGCGCATTGCCACCGAGCCTGGGGAAATATGCTATGTAGCCCGATATATGTCAGGCTGACTATGAGCAGCGGGCTTCCCTGTGCGGTCAGGTAATCCAGAACGTCTTCTGTTTCATCGTCCAAAGCCATCATTGTTAGTAAACAATCCATATCTATTGATGAGAGCCAGTCTTGCCGTATAAGCGAAAATACCTCATCCAGCATTTTTCTCCATTCTGAGAACATGTACGGCTGCGGAGGTTCTTTTCCGTGGTATTCCGCATACTGGTATGGCGTCATCTCCAGCCAGTGCCATAGACTGCATATGTAGTTTTCCAGTGAGCTACTCATCGCCCGTCCTCCTATCTCGGTTGGGGAACAGGATACCCATGTATTCGGCCTGACTCGTCACGGTGCACCTTTACTTTTCGTCCATCACTGGCCGTCCCAACACGCACGCTTCCATCAGGTTTGACTTCCGTCCCGTTTTGCCAGGCTTCCTGTGTTTCACGAACACCGGTCTCGCCCTCTTCCCACTGCGATTTGGATGGATTGTTGTTGGGATGACCTGGTACATGCTTTCCTTGTTTACCAGAATCAACTGGGGGGCGTCCGGGATTTCAGAAACAGGTCCCTGATTAGGGAGTTTACTCTCATTCTTGGAAAAATATGGTACGCAAAGTGCTAAGAAAATCAAGATATATATGGTATCACCAACAGGGACAGGTCCATCTATGGCAGGTAGCCAGGACATGCTTGCCGCCCAACCCATGGCCAGTTCTGGTTCGGTTCCCTCGGAATCCTTATAGTTCACCGGATTATCATTACAATACGCAAACATATTGTCCCCGGTAAATCTCTGTCCCGTGGAAGCATAGCCGTCCGCGTTGATAAACCTTCCCCAGACGGGGTTATAATACCGGCTGGTGAGGTAGTACAGGCCCGTCTCGCTGTCATAGACGTACCCGCGATAACGCAGGGGATTCGCAGCACCGAGGGTGGAGGCCATGGTGCCAGGCATAGGTCCATGTGCCGTCGGACAGGGGATTGCCTATGGCGTCGTAGGTGATGGACTTCCCGTTGAACGCCGTCAGCAGGTCCGGCCAATCAGCGTTGCCGTAGGTATAGGTGCTGCTTGCTGTCCGGACGTGGCCGTCTTTTGACGGCCACGTCCGTCAGCCGGGATGATTTTTCCCCTGGTCGGGTTCCTGGTTCTTAATTGCTGTCCCAAGGCATGAAAATCATGCACGTCAAGATCATCAGGAAAAAGATTCCAACAAGGCATGCCCCTACTATGCCCGTTCTTGCATCCTTTTTTCTTCCGCTTTTACGGCTAACATGGATGGCAGAAAGCGTGAGGAGCTCAGCGCCGCCTCCACCTAATCCAATTCCAATAACAATCAAAATGCGGTAATATCGCGCCGGGAAAAGGCCCATTTCATTAAAGGTCAGCAATCCTATTCCAAGCGGCATCAGGAGCATAGCAATATTGGCGCCTATGGGATTCCGCGGATCATGCTTATACTTCCGGGAAAACAGCATCCAAAGCCCTATTATCATGCAGCCAACAGAGGCAATCATCACTACAATAAAGCCTATTATGGAAATATTACCGATCACGTTTTACCCTTCTTTCTGTATGCCTTTAGGCAGTGGTCCTTTAACGCATAGAAAATATAGTCAACCACTACTCCAGCTGCAATGGATACAAACACCGCGGGAAATGCGCAGAAGTTGGCGGCGATAAAGCCCCCTAACATAATACGTACCCACGGTAGCGCAGGGGGTTCGCGGCGCCGAGGGTGGCGGCCATGGTGCCGTCGGTTTTCAGGTAGAAATACTTGACACCATTATACGTCACAGACGCCGGGCCCAGAGAGTCGTAGGTAAAGTGCAGCTTGTTGCTGCCCCATGCCACGTCCGTCAGCCGGGATACTTATTCCTCCTCGTCGGGTTCCTGGTCCTCCAGGTCGGGAGATATTTCCCCGCGCCGCAGGCTTTCAAATTGCATGCGTTCCTCGCCTGTCAGCGGTGGAAAAATCAAAACCTGCGGCCAGCGAAAGGTGGCACGCTCTATATTGATCCGTCCACCGGCTGTTCCTTCTAACATTACGGTGCTGCATACCATCATGAATGCCTCGCCAGGTGTTTCTTCTATAACTTTCGATATGGGATACAGGCCCACCATCTGAAACCGTTCCCACGGATAGAGGTGACGGAAGATACCCAGCAATATCACGGTAATCCCCTTGGTGGATACAATGTATACCCGGCTGAGCGCAATAATCATGGTAAATATCACCGCGTTAAATATCAGTCCAAAAATCCAGAATGCAACTACGTCAAGGGCTATTGGAGTAGGCGGTTTAAAGTAGGAGATATAGGCGTAGATATAAAACACATCAATGCCCACGCCAAGGATGATAAACAGCATCATCTGGTCATGCATCCCAGATGAGGAGATACGCATGTTGCCTTTTTCTAATTTCTTCATACAGTCATCCTTACCGGGCCCCTTCGGCCCATACCTATATTAGAACGACGTACCCGCGATAGCGCAGGGGATTCACAGCGCCGAGGGTGGAGGCCATGGTGCCGTCGGTTTTCAGGTAGAAATACCTGTTGCCGTTGTACGTCACGGACGCCGGGCCCAGAGAGTCGTAGGTAAAATGCAGCTTGTTGCTGCCCCATGTCATCTCCGTCAGCCAGGACGATTATTCCCTCTGGTCAGGTTCCTGATCCTCCAGGTCGGGAGGTATTTCCCCGCGCCGCAGGCTTTCAAATTGCATGCGTTCCTCGCCCGGCAGTAGTGGAAACACCAGAATATGAGGCCATCGAAGGAGCGCGCGCTCCAGATCAATTTTTCCTCCCTCCATTGTCCGAATCGGCACGGTGCTGCAAACCATTAAAAACGGCTGGCCTCCCCATGGGGGATCACCTATGTCCATAGGGTACACGTTAATACTCTGGAACCGCTGCCATGGATATAGACGGCGGATGATACCCAAAAAAATGACCGTAACTCCTTTGGTAGATACAATATATGTTCGGCTGGTAGCAAGTATCTCACTAAGGAATACGACATTGAGTATTAAGCCTATAGCAACAATCGTGACCGTGTCAATTGCTATGCGAAAAGGCGGCTGAAAAACCCAGTAAAAAGTCTCAACAAAGTAATGATAATCAAAGTATATGAGCACCATCGCCATTCCTACCGCGGCGGCATGAACCTTTCGGGGCTCAATACGCAAAGTATTTGTTTCTGATTTTTTCATACCGTCATCCTTACCGGGCCTGTGTTTCGTCCCCTACCCGCCGCTTCGCGATGCTGCCTGATGGTTCATAAGCAAATCGAGAGAGAACACCCTTCGGATTTGTCGTTTTCAGCGCATCGCTGTCAACTATCCTAAGTATACAATCGAATACCCCTGCTTGGCAAGAACTTTTTCCAAATTGTTCGTGAAAAAGTGCTATGGGATTCGGAGCGGAGGAATAGCATGATTGCCTTTCCAACGGATAAAGACGGCGCGGCTATTCGCCCCATGACGATACACTTGATAGAGACCTGTCCTACAGGATGCGGCAAATCAGCAAAAACATATCGCCTCACCATCTGCTGCACGGAATGTTCGGAATATTACTTGCAAATTCGCGGTGGGCTTGCTATAATGGCGTATAAGAGGACATCCCTCATTATTTAGAAGGAAGGAATTCGCTATGATCTATACCACTGAGGTACAGCATATGTGTCCCGTCGCCAAGGGCGCTTATCACGGTCCGGCTCCCATCCCCGAGGAGGGCAAGTGGGTCCAGGCCAAGGAAATCTCCGATATTTCCGGTTTTACCCACGGCGTGGGCTGGTGCGCCCCCCAGCAGGGCGCCTGCAAGCTGACGCTGAATATCAAGAACGGCATCATTGAGGAGGCGCTGGTGGAGACCATCGGCTGCTCCGGCATGACCCATTCCGCCGCTATGGCCTCCGAGATCCTCATCGGCAAGACCATTCTGGAGGCGCTGAACACCGACCTGGTGTGCGACGCCATCAACACCGCTATGCGGGAGCTGTTCCTGCAGATCGTGTACGGCCGCTCTCAGTCCGCCTTCTCCGAGGGCGGCCTGTCCGTGGGCGCCTCTCTGGAGGACCTGGGCAAGGGCCTGCGCAGCCAGGTGGGCACCATGTTCGCCACCAAGGCCAAGGGCCCCCGCTATCTGGAGATGGCCGAGGGCTATGTGACCCGGGTGGCCCTGAACAAGGACGACGAGATCGTGGGCTATGAGTTCATCAGCCTGGGCAAGATGATGGACTTCATCAAAAAGGGCGACGACGCCGCCACCGCCCTGGAAAAGGCCAAGGGCCACTACGGTCAGTTCGACAACGCCGCCAAGTATATTGACCCCCGGCAGGAATAAGAGGAGGACGGAAAAATGGCACTGTTTGAAAGCTACGAAAGAAGAATCGACAAGATCAATGGCGTCCTCGCTCAGTACGGCATCGGCTCCGTGGAGGAGTGCCGGGACATCTGCAAGGCCCGGGGCTTCGACCCCTACGAGATCGTCAAGGAGATCCAGCCCATTTGCTTCGAGAACGCCTGCTGGGCGTACACCGTGGGCGCGGCCATCGCCCTGAAGTCCGGCGTCAAGACCGCCGCCGAGGCCGCCAAGATGATCGGCGTGGGCCTGCAGTCCTTCTGCATCGACGGCTCCGTGGCCGACGACCGCAAGGTGGGCCTGGGCCACGGCAACCTGGGCGCTATGCTGCTCAGCGACGAGAGCAAGTGCTTTGCCTTCCTGGCCGGTCACGAGTCCTTCGCCGCCGCCGAGGGCGCCATCGGCATCGTGAAAAACGCCAACAAGGCCCGCAAGGAGCCCCTGCGGGTCATCCTCAACGGCCTGGGCAAGGACGCTGCCCAGATCATCAGCCGCATCAACGGCTTCACCTATGTCCAGACCCAGTTTGACTATTACACCAGCCAGCTGAAGGTGGTTCGGGAGATCCGCTATTCCGAGGGCGAGCGGGCCAATGTCCGCTGCTACGGCGCCGACGACGTCCGCGAGGGCGTGGCCATCATGCACGCCGAGGGCGTGGACGTGTCCATCACCGGCAACTCCACCAACCCCACCCGGTTCCAGCATCCCGTGGCCGGCACCTATAAGAAGGAATGCATCGAGCAGGGGAAGAAGTACTTCTCCGTGGCCTCCGGCGGCGGCACCGGCCGCACTCTGCATCCGGACAACATGGCCGCCGGCCCCGCCAGCTACGGTATGACCGACACCATGGGCCGTATGCACTCCGACGCGCAGTTCGCCGGCTCCTCCTCCGTGCCCGCCCATGTGGAAATGATGGGCTTTTTGGGCATGGGCAATAACCCCATGGTGGGCGCCACCGTGGCCGTGGCTGTGGCCGTGGCACAGAGCCTGAAGTAAGAAAAGTTCCTTCTATTGCTGAACTAAAAGGTAAAAAGAGCTCCTTATCCTGTGCGTGGATAGGGGGCTCTTTCTTTATGCGTGACTATGCTTTTGTCCACAATCCTTTTTGCTCACATTTTGTCCACACAAGTGTAGTGAAGCGAGGAGGAAACAATGGCAAATACTGTAACGGTGCGAAAAAGAAAATCACAGAAGCATGGATTTACCTATGAATATCGGTTTGAAATTGCCTCGGTTGCGGGAAAAAGGCGTTGGATCAGCAAAGGCGGTTTTACAACGGAGAAAGATGCAGTTCGTGCGGGGGTTAGGGCACAAAATGAGTATGAAAATGGCGGAAGGATAATCATTCCGTCAGAGTTAAGCTTTTCAGATTTTTTGGATTATTGGATAGAAAATGACTGCAAGCTGACCCTTAAAGAGACAACTCTTCTTAATTATCATAAAAAACTGAAAAATCATATTAAGCCTGCACTTGGAATATATCGTTTAAGGACAATAGACAAGGATTGCTTGCAGGGCTTTTTGCAAAAGCTGCATGATAATGGATATTCCAGAAATACAATCCTCACCATAAAGGGCATTCTCACAAAGTGCTTTTCATTTGCCGTGGACCGCAGACTGCTATTTTCATCTCCTGCCGTAGGATTAAAAGTTCCGAAAGGAGAGATGACGGCGATTCCAACTCGCAGCAATCCACGCACTTATTTAAGCATCTCGGATATTGAGAAAATTTTCACACGATTCCCAGAAGGGACTTCCAGTTACATCCCCCTAGTGGTGGGTTATCATTGCGGTATGCGTTTATCTGAGACTTTTGCCCTAACATGGGAGAATATTGACTTTGAGCATCGGACAATTAGAATAGAGAGGCAGATTCAATGGCACCAAAATGATCGGAGCAAAGAAGAGAAGGAAAGGCACAACGGAAAAAGTCAGCCGGGGGCAGGTTACTGGTACTTTTCCTCTCCCAAATACAATTCTGTTCGTACTATTGACATGGATGAAACACTTGCAGTGACATTGGAACGAGAATATGCGAGACAGCTTCGTGCTGAGGAGTATTTTGGAGAGAGGTATATACGCTACTATGAGAATGCCAACCATGTCATAGTCAAGACTCCAAACGAGAATAGGATCATGTTTGTTTGCGTGCGTGAAAATGGAGAATACTATAATTCAAGAAATATGCAGTATACATCGCAGATCATTCATCAGCAACTAAATATTCCGGGGTTTGATTATCACAGCTTAAGACATACGCATGCAACTATGCTGTTGGATGCAGGTGCGCCGCTGAAGTATATTCAATATAGGCTTGGGCACAAGAATATAGATATTACGCTAAATGTATATCAGCATTTTACGGAATCCTCTCGCATACAGGGGAATGAGAGATTAAACGGTATGTTTCTCGATACTTAATGATATAAAAATCGGAAATGCCAGCATTTTGCTGGCGTTTTCCTTTTTAATCAGCGTTACTAATATCGCTTTTGCAGTTGGTGCATTTACGCAGCACATAATCGGCTATAAATTGTTATCCGTGTTGTCGGTGGTTTTAAGCACGCCCCCTATTTCAACGCCCATTTCATTGGATAAAAGCCGACAGATCAGCGCACTTACACTTTCACCCTTGCTTTTCGCGTAGGTCTGGATTAACTCACGCTGCCCCTTTTTTACCCTAAGTTTAATGTCATCGTAATTGTTCTTAATGTACTTATTTACACACTGCTGCTGTGCTTTGCTTACTGTAGGCATTTCATTTCCTCCTTATTAAACTGGTGATTTTCCTACAACTATACTATATACATTTATACTATTGGGTGCAATAGTCGAGTTGCACAAATCTATTGGGTACAAATTAGCTGCTTTGTCAATTGACTATTGGGTACAATAGATATATATTAATAGCATAGAGGATAAATCCTCCTACTAAAACACGAAAGGAGCAAAAACAATGTCTACAAACGATCTGGTCATGAAGGTGGAGAAGCTGAAAGAACTGGAGGAGCTTTTGGAAGAAGTCAAGACGGAGGCGGAAAGTGTCCGGGATGAAATCAAGCAGGAGATGCTGACGCAGGACACGGAGGAGCTGGAGGCAGGACAGTACATCATCCGTTGGACTTCCGTGCTCACCAACCGCTTTGACACTACCGCATTCAAGAAGGTGCTGCCCGATGTGTATAAGGCGTACACCAAGCAAATCACCAGCCGGAGGTTTACCATCGCATGAGAAAAGCCCCTTGCCTGACTGCCGACCAAAGCTTACAGGCAAAGAGCTTCACACCAACTCACAACGGAGCGGGCATGGTTATTATACTGTGTCCGCTCCCCGAAATCAAGGAGGAAATGACATGAAGGAACTAACCAGCTATAACCGCGTGGCGGGATATCTTAATAAAATATTCGATCAGTTAAATGAGAGGTACTTTGAAAGTGCACTTTCAAGACCAACGATCACAATTCAATCCACCCCGAAAGCCTACGGACACTTTTCACTACGGGAGGACACCTGGCTATCGAAGAAAGGCGCAACGCACGAGATCAACATCGGAGCAGGGACGCTATCCCGTCCTATAGAGGAGGTCACGGCCACACTGCTGCATGAGATGGTACATTACTACAACTACGAAAATGGTGTACAGGATTGCAGCAGAGGGAACACCTATCACAACCGCCGATTCAAGGAGAGTGCAGAGCGTCACGGCCTCTGCGTGGAGCACAGTGACAAGTATGGCTGGTCACATACCTCGCCCAGCGATGATCTTCTGGAATTTGTCATGGCCAACAATCTGACGGACATTCTGCTCAATCGTAACGAGTACAGCGGCTTTCGTATTGTAGGGACGGGAGCACATAGCGGAACGAATGGAGAAACACCGCCCCGCACATCCAGCACAAGAAAATATGCGTGTCCTTGCTGCGGCAACTCTGTCAGAGCAACCAAGGTAGTCAACATCGCCTGTTTGGATTGCGGTCAGCAGATGATTGAAGTGTAGTTTTCAAAAACCGGCGGGGGAGGGACGGCCTTCCCTTGCCGGTGTTATGATTTAAGAATTAGGATGACTTTGGGTATATACTCTTTTCCCGTACATCAGTTTGTAATATTCCCCGTTTAGTTCTTTCTTTATGGTATGAACAATTTTATTCCGAGTGACAGATACCGCAATAGGTTGAGTTACTTTATTATCGCTTATTTCGGAAAAAGCTGTTTCGATAAATAAGGATTCCACTTCTTTTACAATTGCTCCGATAGCGTCTTTATTCTTGTAGGAACTATCCTTATAATCACGGAAGTTAAATGAATAATAATCAATGGATTTATTTAGGCTGAGTATTGGAGTACATATCTTCTCGTATATATAGCACCTATTTTTCACATGAAAGTCAGCAATAAAGCTGAAACCACCATAATAGCGAGACCACTCTGCCTTACTAATATCGTGATAATACAACAGGAAGTCAACTTTTTTATCTAAGTCCCATGATACCTGATACTTATTGAGGATATGCAGTATTTCCGTTGTGGTACAATAAAATCCCTCAAAAGTTTGGCGTCGCTCAACCTTATATCCAATAATAGATGTCAGCAAAGTCAACAAACTGCTGCCGAACACACCAAGCAAGGCATTACACCAAAATGAATCAATCTGTATATAAAAGTTAAATGTGAAGGATGCAAAGAATGAAATTAATGTTACTAAGCTTGTTACAATGATGGCATTTTTATAAATTTTCATATATCATCTTACCCTTTTAATCCAAATGGCTGACTGCTTGGTCAATCGACAAATTGGCAGGAATCAATAAGTGCGTATTGATGAGAGTGAGAGAGACACAGACGCACTTATTCCTATAGCACTTGATCGTCATTAGAGGGAATGTATTCCATAACGTCCTCTACTCTGCATTCCAGAATGCGGCATAGATCATTGATCGTTGTGGTGTTGAGCGGTTTGTTTTTTCGCAATTTGTCTATTGTTGAGCTGGATATATGATGGTTTTTAATCAGAGTATATGTGGATTCATCGGACTTTTTCAACGTCTCCCAAAACACAGCATAGCTAATCATACGCATTCCTCCCTAAGACGGTATATTTATCTTAGGGTGTGATTTCGTTATTGACTATAGTCGTTAAAAAGACTATAATTTACTTAGCGTATCTTACAAAAAATCAGGAGGAAATGATTATGAGACAATTGGGCTGCGCCATACTCTGCTTAGCACTGATTCTATGCCTAAGTGGTTGTGCGTGCAAACACGAATGGGCAGAGGCAACCTGTACGGAACCGAAGACTTGTACAAAATGTGGAGAAACTGAGGGCGATCCATTGGAACACACTCCTGGAGAGTGGGTCCAAGATGAGCCGGATTATGTAACCGGGCTTGTGTGGCTACGGCAATACTGCTCTGTTTGCGGCAAAGAGCTCGATACCGATCTGAAATCATTGACGAGTTTCCATAATGGTGATACTTTTCTATTTACCCCTCAGCAATTTGTAGACAGGTTAAACTCAATCTTTAGTGTACTCACTAAGAACTACTCTTTTTTTGGTTCGTACTCTGCCCAACTATTCTCACCCGATTCGACTTCACTGGGTTGTGTCATTACTGACAGCTTAGGTGATCTTATCTGCACAGTTCTGTTTCAAGACAAAAATGCTGAAACGATACTTGAAGAAAATAGCCATCTAATGAATGCTATCATGTCGGGTTTCAGCACAAAAGATCCTGATGAAGTAACCAATGTTCTGCTGGCTTTAGCCCTTGTAGTTAATCCAGATTTAGAAGTCTCGGACGCTAATGCTCTCTGCCAAAAAGTGCTGAACGATACATATACTCGCGACGGACTTCGATATGTGTTTACTTCCTATGGCGAAAAATATTATTTCCGTATCAGCATAGTATAATCTTCTTATCATCCGGCTGCTGCATGTAATTACAAAGGGTACCGTGTGAATTGCCCTGGACTATACTGAACGGAATCCAACAGGCCACGAGGATTCATCGTCCCCGTGGCTTGTTTCTTACTTGCCCAATATCAGATTTAGCAGTACAATAAAAGAAAGGGGGAGAGCGTATGAGTTGTGAAAACCGAACCTATTTGTCTCATGTCTTAGAGTATGAAAGAGATATAAAGCCATATACCTATATACATATTTACGCTGGTGTGGGGAGCGGCAAGAACACATATATTTCTCATTTGATTACGGGATTTCAAGGCGATACCGAAACGGGCGAAAAATTTGTTCCTCGTAAAACCGTTCTGCTTGTCACATCTCGCAGTGTTAAGGTCAAGGAAACATTAAAAGACAAGTTGGTTATTAATGAGATAAAGGACAAAGCCGCTACCGGAGGGAATATGTCATGGGAAGTCTATGAGCAGGGTGAGACAGGGACAAGTGAAAAATACCACTACACCATAGATGATCCAGATCACGGTATTCTTAATTACCAGTACTACGGGAAAAGCATTGTTTGCACGAATGCGTATATCAAATCCTATATAAATGGGACATATGATCCTGATGATATTACAACGCACCTTTGGGAGCATTTTGATGTAATGGTTATTGATGAGGCGCATGCCCTTATAAATGATGCGACTTACCAGGATGCACCATTTGCGGTATGTGAGCTTGCCAGATATATTCTGGAGCAAAATAGGCTGGCCGATGAGAATCCAGAGATTCGGCGTCCACGGTGCCAGAAGGTGATTATGATGACGGGGACACCTAATCCATTGGCAAAATTAAAAATAGGTGATTTTGAACCTCATGTTGTAGATTGCTTCGATAAATGCTTTAATGTAGTCCCCCAATACATTCAGATATGCTCCAAAGCCCAGGCGGAAGAGCGCGCAGCGAGAATGGTTCAGAGGAATATCAAGTTTATCTACTTTGCTAATACTGTGGATGATACAATAGAAAAGTATAGGAAATGGTCATCTACGGGAAAGAAGATTGCCTTTTCTTTTTCGGGCGAGAAGAGTGATTTTGAGAAGCTGGATGAATCTGAACGCAGGATTTTAGATAAAACAAATGAGGGCCTTGTAAATAGTTGTGTGCCACAGGAGTTTTCTGCATTAGTTACAACATCCAGAAATAAGGAAGGAATCAACATTCTGAATGAGGACATCCGCTATATGTTTGTGGAGACCCATAATATGGATGACATAATTCAAATGGCGGGCCGAGTAAGGAGTGGACTACACTATCTGTATATTATTGCCGATGCAAAGCAGTTTCACACCCCGTTTAACGAGTATGAGATTGGAATCTCGAAAGAAATTGTGTGTTCATCAGAGACTGCATGTGGTGGGATCAACACTTACCTGCAAAAATTATGTGAAAAAGAAGGCGTCGCTGGATACTACGATGATATTGCTGCTTCATCTTCACCCAAAAGCGAGAAAGTGAAAGAGCTCCAGTCCTTCGTTGAAAAGAAGTTTCCCTATATTTTATTCAGTCCAATTTACCATAGATTTTTCTTTTATGAACAGAAATATTATGGAGAGAAATTGGCTGCTTCATATAGAAAGCTGTTTTCCTCAATTCGAGATGACGAATATACTTCTTCTGGAGATAGATTGTTTGAATATCATTATTACTTTTCTTCAGAGATGTTCCCTACATCACGGACGATGTGTTCAATTTATGGGAAAGAGCGAGCAGAGGAGTTGCTCGATGAGTATATAGGGCAAACGGGAGAAAAAGTTATATCTACAGATGAGATTACTGCATTGCTTGCTAAAATCAACGCGCAATTAGATACGGGGTATGTGCAGATTAAGTCAGCGCTTGAGGCTATTCACAAGGGGAAATACTTGTGTAATGTTATTACCTATAATAGAACAGCTTCAACATATTACAAGAGGAGGTTGATCAATCGGGCCGTACATAGCGACTATCGGGATCAATATAAACGCGAGAAATGGACAGAAGTAGATATAGACTTGTAGGAATAAGATTCTCTTTAATACCCATAGAGTATATTCCTACAATAAACTGCTAAAAAACAGCCGATATGATTCTAAAATAGCCGATAGATATTTTTGCTGGGTCTTGTAATTATGTAAAAGTATGATATTATATAGGTATGTTAAATTGGATTGAGGACAAATTCTTGTCCACACTTTGTCCACATACAGCGAAGCAAAAGAGAATTGGCTGTACGAAAAAGATAAGAGAGCCAAGAAAACCAGGCAATAAGAAAGAGCAATGATGGGCTTTTTGGGCATGGGCAATAACCCCATGGTGGGCGCTACTGTGGCCGTGGCCGTGGCCGTGGCACAGAGCCTGAAGTAAGAAAACCTGCCTGCTGCTGCAGCACCCCCTATCCGAACAGGATAGGGGGTTTTCTTTTGAGGCGGCCATACCCAAGTCCCGGCGGTGTGAAATTTTATTGAACCATTCGGCGTTTTTTCATTGACGGGTCCGGTGCAACGCTGTATAATGTGGTCAGAGTGATAGACGAGAGCGACTGTTTTTTTGTGGATAGATACAAGGAGGAAAAGCAATATGATCCATACCATTGACGGCATCATCGAGGCTGCCCGGGGCGGAACCCCGGGGGTCATCGCCGTGGCTGCCGCCCATGACCAGCCGGTGATCCAGGCGGTGGTTGAGGCCCGCCGTGAGGGCATCGCTGTCCCCATTCTGGTGGGTCACGCCGGCGAGATCACCGCCATGCTGTCCCAGCTGGGGGAGGACCCTGCCGCCTATCAGATCGTCGCCGCCGACAGCGACACCGACTGCGCCGCCAAGGCCGTGGCTCTGTGCGCGGAGGGCCGGGCCAACTTCCTGATGAAGGGCATTCTGGGTACCGCCGACCTGATGCGGGCGGTGTTCAACAAGGAGCACGGCCTGCGCACCGGCCGCCTGACCACCCACTGCATGTTCTACGAGATCCCGGCCCTGGGCCGGATGGTCATCCTCACCGACGGCGGCGTCAACACCTTCCCGGACCTGGAGAAAAAGGCCGATATTCTGGAAAATGCCGCCATGTGCTTCCAGGCCCTGGGGTACGAGACCATCAACGCCGCCTGCATCTGCGGCGCGGAGCAGGTGAACCCCAAGATCCAGTCCACCGTGGACGCTGACGCCCTGGCCCACATGACCGACCGCTGGGCCAAATATCACATGAACGTCTGCGGTCCCGTGGCCCTGGACCTGGCCGTCAGCCCCGAGGCCTGCCGCCACAAGCACTACAGCGCACCCGGCGCAGGCATGGCGGATATTCTGCTGGTGCCCAATTACGAGGTGGGCAACGGCATCGGCAAGGCCGCGTCCCTGTTCGGCGGAGCCAAGAACGCCGGCGTGATCCTGGGGGCCAGGGTGCCCATCGTGCTGGTGTCCCGGTCCGACAGCGCCTATTCCAAGCTGGCCTCCATCGCCGCCGGCAGCGTCCTGTCCCGGCGGATGCACCTGTCCTGACCAAACCGCATACATAGAGGAGAGTATGTTATGGTAAACCAGAAATTCTATCAGCTGGGCACCGCGCCCTCCGTCATCCGGGAGCTGTTCGCCTATGGCCTGGAGCAGGCCAAAACGGTGGGCCCGGAGAATGTGTTCGATTATTCCCTGGGAAACCCCAGCATCCCCGCCCCGGCCAAGGTCAACCAGTCCATTCACGATATTCTCAACGACACCGATTCCATCAAGGTCCACGGCTATTCCATGGCCTGCGGCTTTGACAGCGCACGGGAGGCCATCGCCGCCAACCTGAACCGCCGGTTCGGCACGGACCTGAAGGCCGGGAACCTGTTTCTCACCTGCGGCGCGGCCCCGGGGCTTATCGCCGTGATCAAGGCCCTGCTGGCGGAGGAGGACTCCGAGATTATGGCGGTGGCACCCTTCTTCCCGGAATACCGGCCCTTTACCGAGTCCAACGGCGGTCATCTGGTGGTGGTGCCGGCAGACACCGATGCGTTCCAGATCGACCTGGACCAGGTGGAGCGCCGCCTGACCCCCCGTACCCAGGCCATCATCATCAACTCCCCCAACAATCCCTCCGGCGTGGTGTATACCCGCCGTACGCTGGAGGGCCTGGCCCGGCTGCTGGAGCGTAAGAGTGCGGAGTACGGCCACCCCATCTATATGATCGCCGACGAGCCGTACCGGGAGCTGGTATACGGCGGGGTGGAGGTGCCCTTCATTCCCACGGTGTACCGCAGCACCATCGTGTGCTACTCCTATTCCAAGTCCCTGTCCCTGCCCGGTGAGCGCATCGGCTATATCTGCGTCCCGGATTCCGTGGAGGACCACCAGGCGGTGTACAGCGCCATCGCCGGGGCGGCCCGGTCCTGCGGCCATGTGTGCCCGCCCACGCTGATCCAGCTGACCATCGCCCGCTGCGCCGATGAGACGCCGGACCTGGCAGCCTATGATGAGAACCGCCAGCTGCTGTACCGGGAGCTCACCGCCATGGGCTATCAGTGTGCCAAGCCCGACGGGGCCTTCTATCTGTTTGTCAAGGCTCCCGGCGGTGACGATGTGGCCTTCTGCGAAAGGGCCAAGCGGGAGCATAACCTGCTGGTGGTGCCCGGAACGGGCTTTGAGTGCCCGGGCTATGTGCGCCTGAGCTACTGCGTGTCCAACGACATGATCCGCCGCAGCCTCCCGGCCTTCCGGGAGCTGATAGCGGCATATCACAGCTGAGAGAGAAAGGAATCCCCCTGCCGCGGCTGAACAGGCAATTTTCCGATTTTTGAAAGTTCTTGTTGAAACGGCGGCACGGTTGGGGTATACTATGAGCAGCAATTTCAACATGGAGGTAATTTATCATGATCGAGATCACCAAGGACACCATCATCGGTGATATCCTGGATGTCGCTCCCCAGACCGCTCCTATTTTCCTGTCCATCGGCATGCACTGCCTGGGCTGCCCCTCCTCCCGCGGCGAGACCGTGGAGGAGGCCTGCGCCGTTCACGGCATCGATGTGGACAAGCTGCTGGCCTTGGTCAACGAGGAAGCCAACAAGAGCGCTCAATAACATCCCGCCCGCAAACAGGAACGCATACGGCCCGTCCGTATGCGTTCATCTGTGTTATCAGGAGAGCCTATGAAACACTTACAATTGCAGCCCCGGCTGCGCCTGCTGGCGGACATGGTTCCGGCAGGGGCGCACCTGGCGGATATCGGCACAGACCATGGCTACCTTCCGGTGTGGCTGATGCAGCAGGGGCGGATCGCCTCCGCCATCGCGGCGGACATCGGGCCGGAGCCTCTGGCCCACGCCCGGCGCACGGCGGCGGAATACGGCGCGGCCCTGGATCTGCGCCTGTGCGACGGCCTCCGGGGCATCGCTCCCCACGAGGCCGATACCCTGGTCATGGCCGGTATGGGCGGCGAGACGATCATACAGATCCTGACGGATAGCCCCTGGCCCCGGACCTCCGGCTGCACCCTGCTGCTCCAGCCCCAGACCAAGGTGGAGCTGCTGCGCCGCTGGCTTTCGGAAAACGGCTATGCCTGCCGGGACGAGCGGCTGGTGTGGGACAAGGGCAAGCTGTATGTGGTGCTGCAAATGGCGGCAGGGGAGGCCTTCACCCCGGAGGAGGCCCGGCTGTACGCTGGCTTTTGCCTGGAAAACGACCCTCTGTACGGCGACTATCTGGATGCACAGCTGCGGCGGCTGCGGCGGAGACTGGAGGGCCTGCACCGCAGCCGGGAAGACGCGGACTGCGGCACGCTGCCGGAGCTCATTGCCGCCCTGGAGAAGAAAAAGGAGGCGCTTTCATGATCACAGTACGGGGTATTGAGCAGTTTTTGTACGACTGGGCGCCTCCGGACACGGCGGAGAGCTGGGACAACGTGGGCCTGCTGGTGGGCCGTCCGGACCGGCCGGTCCGGCGGGTGCTGGTGGCGCTGGACGTAACGCCCGCCGTGGCGGCGGAGGCAGCGGAGCTGGGGGCGGACCTGATCGTGGCCCATCACCCGGTGATGAACGTCCGCTGGCATGAGCGGGAAATGCAGACCCTGCGGGACGATACCCGTCTGGGCGGTCTGCTGACCTGCTTGGTGCGGCAGGACCTGTCCGTCATCTGCATGCATACGAATCTGGACGCGGCGGAGGGCGGCGTCAACGACTGTCTGGCCCAAAAGCTGGGCCTTTCGGGCACCATTCCCCTGAACGAGCAAAAAATTGGCCGCATTGGCACACTTTCCTGCGAAATACCCCTTGAACAGTTCCTGCATGATGTGGTAAAATCATTAAGTTGCAGGGGCCTGCGCTACCGCGACGGCGGGCGGCCTGTGCACCGGGTGGCCGTAGGCGGCGGGGCCTGCGGCGAATACATCCCCCACGCGCTGGCCCAGGGCTGCGATACCTTTGTCACCAGCGACCTGCGCTACAACGACTTTTTGGATACCCGGGGCCTGAACCTCATCGACGCAGGGCACTTTCCCACGGAGGACGTGGTGTGCCCCGAGGTGGTGCACCGCCTGCAAAAAGCCTTTCCCGCCATCTGCGTCTCAAAATCGGCGGTCCACCGGGACGCCGTGCAATACTATATGATCGAAGGAGAGTAATCACATGTCCGGACATTCCAAGTGGCACAATATTCAGAAAACCAAGGGCGCGGCCGACGCCAAGCGCTCCGCCACCTTTACCAAGATCGCCAAGGAGATCATCGTGGCCGTCAAGCAGGGCGGCAGCGGCGACCCCGCCAATAACTCCCGCCTGGCCACCGTGGTGGCCAAGGCCAAGGCCGCCAATATGCCCAATGACAACATCAAGCGCACCATCGACAAGGCGCTGGGCTCCGGCAATACCGACAACTACGAGTCCGTCACCTACGAGGGCTACGGTCCCTGCGGCGTGGCCGTCATCGTGGAGGCCCTGACCGACAACCGCCAGCGCACCGCCCCCGAGATCCGCCATTACTTTGATAAGTACGGCAAGGGCATGGGCGCCCAGGGCTGCGTGTCCTGGTCCTTCGACCGCAAGGGCGTCATCGTCATCGACAACGAGGACGGCGAGCTGGACGAGGATACCGTCATGATGGACGCACTGGACGCCGGTGCCGAGGATTTCTCCCCCGACGGCCCCGTGTTCGAGATCACCACCGATCCCGACAGCTTCAACGACGTGGTGAAGGCTCTGGAGGACAAGGGCTATACCTTCGAAAGCGCCGAGATCGAAATGGTGCCTCAGAATTACGTCACCATGACCAGCGAGGACGACGTCAAGAGCATGAACAAGCTCATCGACATGCTGGAGGATAACGAGGACGTGCAGAACGTCTGGCACAACTGGCAGCAGGACTGACAGCGCATAAAACGGAGCGCCCCGGAAAAACATCTTGCCTCTCCCCTTGGGAGAGGTGGCCGAGCGTAGCGAGGACGGAGAGGGCAACCAATGACCATACCAAAAGACAATGCTCAATTAGAAAATGCCCGGCGGCTTCGCAGGGAGATGACACCCCACGAACGGAAGCTCTGGTATCTTTTTCTGCGCAAATATCCAGCAAAAATTTACAAACAGCGGATTATCGGCAGATTCATCGTGGACTTTTACTGCGCTTCGGCCGGACTGGTCATTGAATTGGATGGCTCGCAACATTATGAACCTCAGGGACTTGCTTATGATGCGGAACGTTCTCAATTCCTGATGTCTCTTGGGTTGGAGATTCTGCGATTCTCCAACCGGGATATAGACAGGGATTTCCGTAATGTGTGCACACAAATTGATCTTATCATTCGAAAAAGGCTGCCAGACCCTCTCAGTCACCTGCGGTGACAGCTCTCCCAAAGGGAGAGCCAAGGGGCT